>CAJDTZ010000030.1_pt1 | contig 13563 bp, 17 predicted proteins | sample 7390551 | NCBI WGS metagenome assembly CAJDTZ01 (sample SAMEA7055662, study PRJEB34461) | soil metagenome | biome: terrestrial ecosystem; feature: Peninsula; material: soil | place: Antarctica | collected 2016 | reverse complement strand
TGTGGCCAGAATCATCCAGTTTGTCTTCATCGTGTGTCTCCTTGGGGTGGGGTTACAGCACCTCAGCCGCGTAATCAGCCAGGCGGGAACGCTCACCACGCTGGAGCGTGACATGGCCGTTGTGCGGCCAGCCCTTGAAATGATCGACGACGTAGGTGAGACCGGAACTGCCTTCGGTCAGGTAGGGCGTGTCGATCTGGGAAATGTTGCCCAGACACACCACCTTGGTTCCGGGTCCCGCCCGCGTGATCAGCGTCTTCATCTGCTTGGGCGTGAGGTTCTGTGCTTCGTCAATAATAAGAAACTTATTGAGGAATGTGCGTCCACGCATGAAATTTAACGATTTGACCTTGATGCGTGAACGGATCAAATCCTGCGTGGCGGCGCGTCCCCAGTCGCCTGCTTCTTCGTCGCTCTTGTTCAGCACGTCGAGATTGTCTTCCAGTGCACCCATCCACGGCGTCATCTTTTCTTCCTCGGTGCCGGGCAGAAAACCGATGTCCTCGCCCACCGGCACGGTAACGCGGGTCATGATGATTTCGGTGTAGATCTTCTTGTCAAGCACTTGGGCCAGGGCCGAGGCCAGCGTCAGCAGGGTCTTGCCGGTGCCGGCCTGGCCAAGCAGGGTGACGAAATCGATCTCGGGGTCCATCAGCACGTTGAGCGCAAAGTTCTGCTCGCGGTTGCGTGCGGTGATGCCCCACACGTTGTTCTTCTGGTGACTGAAGTCCCGCACCGTGACCAGTTCCGCCTGCTTGCCTTCGACCTTGATGACCTTGGCATAGAGTGGGTTGGGGCCTTCCTGGTAGACGAATTCGTTGGGCAGCAAATTCGCAACCTGTGGCCCCTTGAGGCGGTAATACGTGTGGCCGTTGGCCTGCCACGATTCCATGCCCTTGCCATGCGTGTCCCAGAAATCGGCGGGCAATTCGCGCACGCCGGAATACAGCAGGTCGGTGTCTTCCAGCACCTTGTCGTTGAAGTAGTCCTCGGCGGGCAGGCCCAGCGCACGCGCCTTGATGCGCATGTTGATGTCTTTCGACACCAGAACGACCTGACGCTTGGGATAGTGGCGGGTGAGGAACAAGACCACGCCGAGAATCTGGTTGTCGACCTTGCTGGTCGGCAGGTTCATCGGGATGTCGCCCGAGATCGCTTCGGTCTGCAGGAACAGCTTGCCGGTGGCCGCCTTGTGGCTGTGTTGAGCCAGTGGCACGCCTTCCTCGATGTTGTCGAGCTTGCTGACGAGTTCGTCGATGAAGCGGCTGGCCTGGCGTGCATTGCGCGATACCTCGGTCATGCCCTTCTTGTGCATGTCGAGCTCTTCCAGCGTGGCAATCGGCACGTAGATGTCGTGCTCTTCGAAACGGAACAGGCTGGTGGGGTCGTGCATCAGCACGTTGGTATCCAGAACGAACAGCTTGGTTTGAGCAGCGGATTTTCTCGGCATGGCGTGGTTGTGATGGCCCGGTGATGAGAATGTATTCATCCTACATCAAGCCGAAGTCGACTTGTCCATAGAAAAAAGTAAAGCTGAAACTTGTCCAATCGGACGAATTGGGAAGCCTGTTTCTAAGTAGAATGAACGGCTCTTCATCACGGTGCCCCGAGATGGACGTGTTGTTTTTTACCCGGCGAAACGTGAGCGCAGCTTGCCGCCGGTTCTTTGCCAAGCGGTTGCCGATCCTGCTGGTTTGCTGGGTGCTGGCCGGGTTGTGGGCGCGGCCGCTGCTCGCCCAGATCAGTGCGCACATAGTGTTGCAGGATTCTCCGCTGGCCGGTTTTCAATATCACGCTGGCAAGACGCTTTGGCCGCAGATGCAGGTCGGCGATACGCTGACGCTGATTCGCGAGCCAGACAATGCCCATGATGCGAAAGCCGTGCGGGTGGAATGGCACGGCCACAAGATTGGCTATGTGCCGCGCCGTGAGAATGCCGACGTGGCGCGATTCATGGATCGCGGCCAGACGCTGGAGGCCCGGATCAGCCGGCTGGCCGAGGTGCGCGATCCGTGGTCACGGGTACGATTCGAGGTGCTGATTCCAGTGCGGCCCGCAGTCAACAATCCATGAATACGATGATTGCCAGAATGGCGCTGGCCTGGATGTGTGCAGGCGGGATGTTGTCTGCAGCGGCAGCATCCGATATGGACACGCCTGCTGCATTGCCCTTGTCCCATCTCATCTTGCCGCCCGGATTCCAGATCGAGTTGTTTGCCCGTGTACCCAATGCGCGGCAGATGGCGCTTGGCAAGCACACGCTGTTTGTCGGCAGCATGCGGGTGGGCAAGGTCTACGCCATTCCCCTGACCGCCCCGCACACGCCGCGGGTGATCGCCGACGGTCTCGAGATGCCGGTTGGGGTGGCGTTTCGTGACGGTGATTTGTATGTGTCGGCGGTGAGCCGGATTGTACGTTTGCGCGCGATTGAGTCGCATCTGAAGCAACCGCCGCGACCTGAAGTGGTGAGCCGGGCCTACCCCGGCGAGACGCATCATGGCTGGAAATTCATCGCCTTCGGACCCGACGGCAAGCTTTACGTGCCGGTGGGCGCACCGTGCAACATCTGCGAGCCTGACCCGGATCGATATGCGACGATCACCCGGCTCGATGTGGCAAGCGGCAACATCGAAATCGTTGCGCGCGGGGTGCGCAACAGCGTGGGATTCGACTGGCAGCCGCACAGTGGTGAGCTGTGGTTTACCGACAATGGGCGCGACTGGCTGGGCGACGATGCGCCACCCGATGAACTCAACCGGGTGAGCCAGCCGGGCCAGCATTTCGGTTATCCGTATTGTCATGGCGGCAGCGTGGCCGACCCCGAGTTTGGTTCAGCCCGACGCTGCAGCGAATTTGTGCCGCCGGTGCAAAACCTGGGGGCACATGTGGCCAGTCTCGGCATGCGCTTTTATACCGGCACACAGTTTCCCGAACGCTACCGGAATGCCGTATTCATCGCCGAGCACGGTTCCTGGAACCGCAGCCGCAAGAATGGGTATCGCGTCAGCGTGGTGCGGCTGCAGGGCAACCGTGCGGTCAGCTATGAACCTTTCGTCAGCGGCTGGTTAACAGGCGGCCGCGCTAATGAAGAACGAGCCTGGGGTCGGCCGGCCGATGTGCTGGTGATGCCGGATGGCAGTTTGCTGGTGTCGGACGATCAGGCCGGCGCGATTTACCGAGTGCACTACCTCGGCAAGCACTAGGCAGTCTGTCGCGTGCCGGGTCTGGAATTCACGCTTCAATCAGGCTGTTGCCATGCCCGCGCGGTGCCCGGGCGCGCGGCTGCAGCCTGCTAGAATGGCGCCCATGAAATTGCTCGTCCTCGATACCTCCACCGAATACTGCTCGGCCGCGTTGTGGCTCGATGGCCAGATCCACGCGCGACGCGTGCTGGCAGGGCAACAGCACAGCAGCCTGTTGCTGCCGATGGTGGACGAATTGCTGCGCGAATCGGCCACCAGCCTGCGTCAGCTCGACGGTATCGGCTATGGCGCCGGCCCCGGCTCGTTCACCGGGCTGCGCATCGCCTGTGCTGTAACGCAAGGTCTGGCGCTGGGCGCCAATCTGCCGGTGGTCGGCATCTCCACGCTGGAATCCATTGCCGAGCAGACCGACGCGGACAGGGTGTTGACCGTGCTCGACGCGCGCATGGCCGAGGTGTACTGGGCAGCATACCAACGTGAACAGGCGCACCCTGGCGGGCATGCAGGCTGGCGCTGCGTGGTCGAGCCGGCGCTTGCGCTGCCCGAATCGGTCGAGGTGCCGGATGGGGAAGACTGGGTGGGGGCGGGCAATGGTTTCGTTGCGCTGGGTGGAGTGTTGCGGCCGCGACTGGGTTCGCAACTGATCCGCATCGACGACGCGATCATGCCCGATGCTGCTGCGATGGCACCGCTGGCTGCGCGCGCGTTCGAACGCGGCGAAGGCATGGATGCGGCGCTGGCCGCACCGATCTACCTGCGTGACAAAGTGGCGTTGACGGTAAACGAACGCCGCGCCAGACAACCCGTATGAGCGCCATGCCCGAGATGACGGCACGTGACGCTACTCACCTTGTGCGCCCGATGACCGAGGCCGACCTGCCGCGCATCCATCGGATCGAGCTGGCCAGTTACGAATATCCCTGGACACCGGGCAACTTTGCCGACTCGTTACGTACGGGATACAGCATGTGGGTGCGCGAAGCCGAGGGCGAGGTGATCGGCTACTACGCCATGATGGCGGCGGCAGGTGAGGCCCATATTCTCAATCTGACCGTCGCCCCCATGTGGCGGCGTCACGGTCTGGGGCGCGTGTTGCTCGAACACTGCCTGGCGCGCGCCTGTGATCACCATGCCGACAGCATTTTCCTCGAGGTGCGCCTCTCGAACACCGCTGCGATCGCGCTGTATCACAGCAACGGCTTTGTCGATCTGGCCGTGCGCCGAGCCTATTACCCGGCTCGTGGCGGCCGCGAGGATGCGCTCATCATGAAACGCGCACTGGCATGCTGACCCGGGATGACGTGTTCAACGAGCTGGGCCTGGGCCCGGTGTGGCGGCTGCGCGAGACAGCGCCCGACGCCCACACCGCAGCGCCTGGCGCAGCGCTCGCGCCGCTCGCCACCTGGGATCAGCTCGCCGACGCCGTCGCGCACTGCACCGCCTGCCCGCTGCACAGCAGTCGAACCCAGGGGGTGCTGGGCGTGGGTGACCGCAAGGCCGACTGGCTGATCGTCGGCGAGGCGCCGGGTGAAGAAGAGGACATGCAGGGCGAGCCGTTTGTCGGTCAGGCGGGCAAGCTGCTTGACGCCATGCTGGCTGCGATCGGGCTGACGCGGGGAGACCAGGTCTACATCACCAATGCGCTGAAGTCGCATCCGCCCTGCAACCGCAGCCCCGAAGCGGATGAGGTGGTCGCGTGTCGTCCCTATCTGCAGGCGCAGATCGAACTCATCCGGCCGAAAATCATTCTTGCGCTGGGGCACGTGGCCGCGCAAAGCCTGCTCGATACTTCCGATACGATTGGCCATCTGCGCGGCCAGGTGCATGCGTATCAGGGTGTGCCGCTGGTAGTGACTTATCATCCCGCCTACCTGCTGCGAAAACCAACCGACAAGGCGCGTGCGTGGGAGGACCTGTGTCTTGCCCGCCGCACCATGCAAGCCGCCCTTTAAATTGTTCACTATTGAAACTGATTGTTTATGAAGCTTTTGCATTCCGCGCTGCGTTTTCGCGTCAACTATTTTTCCGATCTGGGTCGCCATCAGGTAGTGATATGGATGCCGGGCGACACGCCGCCGGTCGATGCGCAGGTCGACGTCGGCCCCAAAATCGAGCACGAGATGCCCAACGAGGCATTTCGCAGCGATATTGCCCCGCTCAAGCTGGGACGCTTTTATCCGGCGCAATTGCTGCACGCCGACGATGCGCCCGGCCCGATGTTCCGCGTGATGAAGATGAACGAAGCCAGCTTCGTCGCCAACTTCAGCCATCCGCTGCAGGGCCGCATCTTCAGCATCGACAGCGGCAAGAGCGACGTCTCGACCGAGCCCGTCGGCCAGGTGGAACAGCTGCTGGAATGGAGCGGCATGGATGCACAGATGCTGACGCCGACCGATTTTGAAGGGCCGGATGCGTTCAAGCGCGAAGACGAATTTCCCGATTCCGAGTTCTACGCGCTCGCTCGCAAGATCACCCATGTCGATGCCGTGTGCGCGCGCCGCATCCAGGCGCTGTATCGCACCGTGTTGCCGGAAAACGCACGTGTGCTCGACCTGATGGCGGGCTGGCGCTCGCATCTGCCCGACACGGTGCAGCCCGCAGTGGGACTGGGGATGAACGCCGAAGAACTCGATGACAACCCGCAGTTGGCCGAGCGCATCGTGCACGACCTCAACGCCGACCCCCGGCTGCCGTTTGCTGACGCCAGCTTCGATGCCGTGGTGTGCACCCTGTCGATCGAATACCTGACGCAGCCGCACAAGATCGTCGCAGAAGCCAAACGGGTACTGAAGCCGGGCGGCATGTTCGTGGTGACGCTGTCGCACCGCTACTTTCCACCCAAGGTCATCAAGCTGTGGACCGAGCTACATCCGATGGAGCGCATGGCCTGGGTGGGCACACTGATCAAGCAGGCCGGCTTCAAGAAGGTGGAAACCTACGTCGAGCGCGGCCTCAAGCGCCCCAAGGACGACCGCTACGCTGACAAGCTGACGGAGTCCGACCCGCTGTTTGCCACCTGGGGGGTGGCGTAAACTTAGTCAATCAATGATTTACCAATCAGGGAGACGAAACATGACCACATGGATGAATGCGTTGAAATGGACGCTGGCTGGCTGGCTGGCGCTGAGCCTGACGGGCTGCGGCTATAACACATTCCAGACCACGGACGAGGATGTCAAGGCGTCCTGGGCCGAGGTGCTGAATCAGTATCAGCGCCGCGCCGATCTGGTGCCGAACCTGGTCAACGTGGTGAAAGGCTACGCGGCGCACGAAAAGGATGTGTTCATCAGCGTTACCGAGGCGCGCGCCAAGGTGGGCTCGATACAGGCGACGCCCGAACTGGTCAACGACGAAGTCGCCTTCCAGAAATTCATCGCGGCGCAGGGCCAGCTCACCGGTGCGATTTCGCGTCTGCTGCTGGTCGCCGAGAACTATCCGCAGCTGAAAGCCGATGGCCTGTTCCGCGACCTGCAGGCGCAGCTCGAAGGCACCGAGAACCGCATCACCGTGGCGCGCAATCGCTACATTGCCTCGGTAAAAACCTACAACGTCGCGGTGCGCTCTTTCCCTTCCAACCTGACCGCGATGGTGTTCGGTTACAAGGTCAAGCCCAGCTTCACGGTGGAAGACGAGAAGGCGATTGCCGCCCCGCCCAAGGTCGATTTCGGCGCGCCGGCGCCAGCTGGCGCAGCATCCGGCGGTTGATCGCCGGGTGAACCGGTTGACCGGGACGCAGTCGAGGCGGTTCGGGTTGTTGCCCATCGCACATCGTGCCGCTTGGCTGGGGCGCATTGCGTTCGGTTGCCTGCTGGCCGGGTGGGTGCTGGTCGCCTGGGCCCAGGTGGCAGTGCCGGATCTGAGCCAGCGCGTTACCGACCTCACGGCCACGCTGAGTGCCGGCCAGGCCGCCACCCTCGAAAACGAGCTCGCAGCATTCGAAGCCAAAAAAGGCAGCCAGATTGCCGTCCTGATGCTGCCTACCACCCAGCCTGAAGACATTGCGCAGTTCGGTATCCGCGTGGCGGATCAATGGAAAATCGGTCGCAACAAGGTCGACGACGGCGTGATCCTGATCGTCGCCAAGAACGACCGCACCTTGCGCATCGAGGTGGGCTATGGCCTGGAAGGCGCGATTCCCGATGCCATCGCCAAACGCGTGATCGCCGAGACCATTACGCCGTACTTCAAGGCGGGCGACTTCTACGGCGGCATCGAGGCGGGCGTGCAGCAGCTGATGAAGCTGATCGATGGCGAACCGCTGCCGCCGCCCAGTGCATCCGGCAATAGTGGCAACGCAGGCGAGGGCCCCTTCGTCATCCTTATCGTCGGCGGTCTGGTCGCAGGCTGGCTTTTGTCCGGCCTGATGAGCCGTCCGGTCGCGGGCGGGATGGCCGCGCTGGGCAGCGGGGTGGTGGGGGCGATGCTGATGGGGTTCACCCCGGTACTGCTGCTCATCGCGATATTCGTGTTTGCGGGCGTGACCTCAAGTTTTCGGGGCGGCGGCGGTGGCTGGTCCAGTGGCGGCGGTGGACTTGGCGGCGGCGGCGGTGGCTCTTGGGGCGGGGGCGGCGGTGGTTTTGGGGGCGGAGGATCGTCAGGCTCATGGTGAATATCAAGCGCTGGATCAAGCATGTGTTCATGCCACCGTGGGCGTGGCGGCGTGCCTTTTCGCAGACCACCCTCAACGCAATCGAGTCCGCGATCCGCGCGAGTGAAATTCACCATAACGGCGAAATTCGCTTTGCCATTGAAAACAGCCTGGCGGGTTTATGGGTGTGGCGCGGCATGACGGGCCGCCACCGCGCGATCGAGGTGTTCTCCAATCTGCGCGTGTGGGATACCGAGCACAATAGTGGCGTGCTGGTGTATCTGTTGCTGGCCGACCACGATATTGAAATCATTGCGGATCGCGGCATCACGGCGCGCGTGAATGCCTCCGAATGGGACAGTGTGGCGCGAGCGATGGAAGCGGCGTTCAGGCAGGGGGCGTTCGAGCAGGGATCGATCGAGGGCATCCGGCAAATCAGTGCGCTGCTGACGGCGCACTTTCCGCCTGTGAATGGCAATCCCAATGAGCTGTCGAATCAGCCCGTGATTATCAGGAGATGACATGCAGGCGTATTTAATTTGGTGGATTGTGGCGGCCGTGCTGGTCGGGGTGGAAATGACCAGCGGCACGTTTTATTTGCTGGTGTACGGTGCGGCGGCTGCGGCGGCGGGTGTGGCCGCCTGGCTCGGCGCCAGCACGGTGACCCAGCTGTTCACCGCTGCCCTGATTGCCGTTCTCGGCACGCTGGCATTGCGTCACTGGAAGCGCACGACCGACCACCCGGAGTCCACTGTGCAGGACATGGACATCGGCCAACCGGTGCAGGTCGAGTCCTGGCAAGGCAACCGCGGTCAGGTCAAATATCGTGGCGCATTATGGGATGCCGAAGCCGAGTCGGGCAGTGTCGACTGCAACGGTTCGATGGTCATACGCGCAATCAAGGGCAATACGCTGATCTTGGGAAACTGAACCCCGGTAGGGGACTAAAAGGAAAAAAATGGAAACTGTTGCGCTGGTCATTCTGATTGTCATCGCTATCGTGGTCGCCAAGGGCGTGCGCGTGGTGCCGCAGCAAAACGCCTGGGTGGTCGAGCGCTTGGGCAAGTTTCACGCGGTGCTCGCGCCGGGCCTCAATCTGGTGATTCCGTTTATTGATGCGGTCTCCTACAAGCATTCGCTGAAGGAAATCCCGCTCGATGTGCCGAGCCAGATATGCATCACACGCGACAACACGCAGTTGTCGGTCGACGGCATCCTGTATTTTCAGGTTACCGACCCGAAGATGGCGTCCTACGGCGCGAGCGACTACATCGCGGCGATTTCGCAACTGGCGCAAACGACGCTGCGTTCGATGATCGGCAAGATGGAAATGGACCGCACGTTCGAAGAGCGTGACGACATCAACCGCGGTGTGGTGATGGCCTTGAACGAAGCCTCCACCAACTGGGGGGTCAAGGTACTGCGCTACGAAATCAAGGACCTGACCCCGCCGAAAGAAATTCTCCACGCCATGCAGCGGCAAATCACCGCCGAGCGCGAAAAACGCGCGCTGATCGCCTCGTCCGAAGGCCGCATGCAGGAGCAGATCAATATCGCCACCGGCGAACGCAATGCCGCGATCCAGGAATCCGAAGGCGACAAACAGGCAGCAATCAACGTTGCCGAGGGCGAGGCCGAGGCGATCAAGGCGATTGCCGTGGCCAATGCCGAAGCCATTGCGCGCGTTGCCCGCGCGATCGAGTTGCCCGGCGGCGTGCAGGCAGTCAACCTCAAGGTGGCCGAAAAATACGTCGAAGCCTTTGCCGGCATTGCCAAAGCCGGCAATACGCTGATCGTGCCCTCCAACATGGCCGATCTCAGTACATTGATTGCAGGGGCGATGAGCGTGATCAAATCGCAGAACCCGGAAGCGAATCAGGCAGGCGCAGGCAAGAGCCTGTCTTGATGCAGGTGCCGGGCTGAATTCAAGCCGATCGGCCCCGGCCTGGCTGCGCCAACGAGCCGTTCATGCCGGACTGCCCTGTGGGGTGGGCGGCGCCATCTCTGGTGGTCCCGCCACCGCACGCCGCGGCCTTGTTGTGATCAACTGAAGCGGGCGTTCAGGCCAGCGACTCGCTAGTGCACGACATCATGGCGATGACGCAGCCAGATGGCGGACATCACGCTGCTGATAAACAGCCCGAACACCCAGATGATGGTGTGGATGTGCCAGTCGGCGCGCACCATCAGGGCATAGGCGCCGGTCATCAGCAGGATGCTGATGTTCTCGTTGAAGTTTTGCTGGGCGATGGAGTGGCCTGCGCCCATCAGCAGGTGCCCGCGATGCTGCAGCACCGCGTTCATCGGCACGACAAAAAACCCCGCCAGTGCGCCGGCCAGCGTCAGCAGCACCAGGGCGGGGATCAGGCTTTCCACCCAGATCAGCGCGATCGGGACAAATCCCAGCAGGATGCCGGCAGGCAACACGTTGATGGCGCTTTGCAGGCGCACATATTTGCCGGCCAGGATGGACCCGATGGCGATACCAAATGCCGAAGCTGCGGTGAGCTGAGTGGCCTGGTCCAGTCCGTATTTCATGTTGAGTGCCGCCCAGGCAATGATGAGCAGGCGCAAGGTGGCGCCCACCCCCCAGAACAGGGTGGTGACCGCGAGCGACACCTGGCCGAGCGGGTCGCGCCACAACAGCAAGAAGCTGTGCCAGAAGTCATGCAGGACATAGAGCGGCGATTTGTTGGGGAGCCTGTGATCGATTGGCAATCGCGGGATGAATAGGTTGACGACTGCGGCACCGAGATACAGCACGGTGATGACCACGATGGCGAATTTGGGCGCGATGAGCAGGCTGTCGAGGTGCAGGCTGGACAGGATGCCTTCTGCCAGGTGTTCATTGATCAGCGCGCCACCGATGATTGCGCCCAGCACGATGGCGGCAACGGTTGTGCCTTCCATCCAGCTGTTGGCGATGACCAGTTTTTCGGAAGGCAGCAGTTCGGTGAGGATGCCGTATTTGGCAGGGGAGTACATGGCCGCGCCGATCCCGACGATGGCGTAGGCCAGCAGGGGGTGCAGGCCGGCCAGCATGATCAGGCAGCCGACGAATTTGACGGCGTTGGCGATCAGCATGACCCGGCCCTTGGGCAGTGCGTCGGCAAACGGACCCACCAGGGGCGCCAGCACGATGTAGGCGATGACAAAGACGGTTTGCAGCAGCGGTGAAAACCATTCCGGTGCCGAGAAAAACAGCAGCAGGCCGATCGCGGCAAACAGCAGGGCATTGTCGGCCAGCGCAGACAAAAACTGCGCCATCAGGATGATGTAAAACGCGCGATTCACGGGTGGGTCAGATCAGGGTCGGCGGCGAGAGGCATGGTCGTGACGTCCGGTCTTGAACGAAAGGTCCGCGAATACAACGAGTTGATAATTGGGAGGTTTCAAGACGGGCGGGTTTGTGGTTAGAATAAAAATCTTTGCTGACCCAAGGACTGGCGTTTATGGCCGACCGCAGACTTCAAGTATTCTACACCGTTGCCAGACAGCTCAGCTTTACCAAGGCGGCAGATATCCTTTACATGACCCAGCCTGCCGTGACCTTTCAGGTCAAGCAGCTGGAAGAACATTTCAATACCCGTTTGTTCGAGCGTAGCCACGGCAAGATTTCGATGACGCCGGTGGGCGATCTGGTTCTGGGTTATGCAGAACGCATCCTGGCCCTGACCGGTGAAATGGAAGCGCGTGTCGGCGAATTGACCGGCCAGGTCACCGGCCCCTTGATGATCGGCGCCTCGACCACGATTGCCGAATACCTGCTGCCGCGCATTCTGGGCGAGTTCAAGGAGCGCTTTCCGCAAGTGCAGGCGCAACTCACCGTCGCCAACTCGGAAACCGTGGCAGCGAAAGTCGCCGACCATTCGCTTGATGTCGGCCTGATCGAAGCACCATCACACAACCCCAATCTGACCACGCTGGCGTGCTGTGAGGACGAGCTGGTGATGATTTGTGCGCCCAGCCATACGCTGGCTTCGCGTCCGAGTGTGAAAGCGCGTGAAATCGCCGATCAGCCTTATGTATCGCGTGAGCATGGTTCGGGCACCCGCGAGGTGGTGGACGCTTTCTTCAAGGACAACGGTGTCAACCCCGACGACCTCCACATCGAAATGGAGCTGGGCAGCCGGGAAGCGATCAAGGGCGCGGTCGAGGCCAATCTCGGCGTGGCCATCATGTCGATCTCCACAGTCAACAAGGAAGTGAAGCTAGGCACCCTGGTCGCGGTGCCGCTGTCTCCCCGTCTGACGCGCGAATTGACCATGGTGTATGCACCGGAAAAATTCCGCAGCAAACTGCTGGATGCCTTCATCACGTTCGTCGACAACAAGTTTCAGCAGTGCAATGCTGACGTGATTCCGCTGAAGCGCCCGGGCAAGGGGCGCGGCCGCTGATGCAGGATGGCAAACGGCTGCTGGCCGTTTTCAAGGCCTTGTCGGAATCCCGGCGGCAGGCGTTGCTGGACTATGCCGAGTTTCTGGCAGGCAAGGACGGCGCCGAGATGGCTGCTGCGCCGCCCAGCGAGCCCTTGCCGATTCCGCGTCCCGACAAGGAGAACGTGGTCAAGGCCATTCAGCGACTGATGCAGACGTATCCGATGCTGGAACGCAATCAGATTTTCCACGAGGCGTCTGCACAGATGACGCGTCATTTGATTCATGGCGTGTCGGCGGTCGACGCGATAGACGAACTGGAGCGCGTTTTTGCGCGCCAGTATCAGGCCCATCTCGATGCATTGAATAAAAGTCTGCTGCCGGCCGAACTGCCCAACTGATTCAGTCGGGCAGCGCCCGCCCACATTGCCAGCAACTCAGGAAATTGCCCGGATTGTGCTCGCCACACTCCGGGCAGATTTTATCGGCACGCGGTAGCGCGTTGTCCAGTCCGGCCAAGGCTTCGCGCGCGCTCGTGGCCTGCGCATCGTCATCCACCCAGACTTCAGGCTGCGCCTGCATGAACGGCACTTCTCCCAGTGCGCCGGCGGCGTTGGCATTGAAGATGTGCGTGACGATGCCGAGGCTGGCCAAGGCATCAACGGCCAGTTGGGCATCAAGCAGGGTGGGGGCGATGTAGACCCGTTTCATGTACGGGCGGGCAGAATCAGCTTCTGCGACGAACGCGCACGATCAAGTCAATGCCTTCGGTCACCATGTCGTCCGGCAGCGGTGGCAGGCCGGAAATCTGCACGTGAGCGGCATCGATGTCGGACAACTTGCCGCTGTCAACTTCATACAGATGGTGGTGCGGCGTGGTGTTGGGGTCGAAAAATACCTTGCTGGGATCGACGATGACTTCGCGCACCAGGCCTTTTTCCAGAAACAGCTTGAGCGTGTTGTAGACCGTGGCCTTGGAGGTTTCGGAGTGGCTGGTATTGACGATGGCCATGACCTGGTCGGCTGACAGGTGTGCCTGGCGCGAGAACAACGCGTGCGCAATCTCGATCCGCTGATGGGTCGGATTGATGTCGTGGCCGCGCAAAAGGCCGGCCATGTTGTCGCGCGTGTAATGCATGGCCCCATCATAATCAGCAATCTGGACTTTGTCTAATTTCCGGAATGGGTATGACTATCGATTGGCAAGCCCCGCCCGGACGCGGAAAGGCAGCAAAAAACGGTACAATTGAACCCGAATTTTTGGAGATGGATTCCTGTGGTTACGCTCACCCGACTCGACAGCACGCAGTCTGATTTTCAGGCGCGCCTCACCCGCTTGTTGCAATTTGATGATGCGGCCGATGCCGCCATCGAGCAGACGGTTGCCGGGATTCTG
>CAJDTZ010000084.1_pt1 | contig 13589 bp, 12 predicted proteins | sample 7390551 | NCBI WGS metagenome assembly CAJDTZ01 (sample SAMEA7055662, study PRJEB34461) | soil metagenome | biome: terrestrial ecosystem; feature: Peninsula; material: soil | place: Antarctica | collected 2016 | reverse complement strand
GACGGCGTCATCAATATCGAATCCGACCAGTTCATCAAGTCGCCGGATGAATGGAAGCCCATTCCCGGCAGCCTGGAAGCCATTGCGCGGCTGACGCGCGAGGGCTGGCGCGTGGTGGTGGCAACCAATCAGTCGGGGCTGGCGCGTGGTCTGTTCGAGATGGTTACGCTCAATGCCATCCACGCCAAGATGCACAAGGCCGTGGCGCAGGCGGGTGGGCGGATCGAAGCGGTGTTTTACTGCCCGCACTCGGCCGAAATGGAATGTGAATGCCGCAAACCCCGGGCGGGACTGTTCAATGAAATTGCCGCGCGTTATGGCCGCGATCTGGTCGACGTGCCTGCGATTGGCGATTCGTTGCGCGATCTGCTGGCGGCGGCCAGCGTCGGCGCGCAGCCGCTGCTGGTGAAGACCGGCAAGGGCGCCAAAACCCTGGCGGCAGGTGGGCTGCCCAAGGGTACGCCGGTATTTGCCGATCTGAGCGAGGCCGTCGATCACCTGCTCGCGACCGTCGCATGAACCTGCTTCGCTCGCTGGTATTTGCGGTTTTGCAAACCGTGCTGACCGTATTCTTCAGCATCGTCGCGTTGTTCAGCTTTCCGTTTTCTGCCCATGCACGCTACCGGCTGATCACCGGTTATAACCGCACCGTGATCTGGCTGGCGCGCGCAGTGCTCGGGATCGAGTACGTGATTTTGGGTGCCGACAACCTGCCGACGCAACCCGCCATCATTCTGGCCAAGCACCAGTCGGCCTGGGAAACGGTGGCGTTCCTGTGCCTGTTTCCGCCCGTCTCGCCCGTCATCAAGCAGGAACTGTTGAACGTGCCGTTCTTTGGCTGGGCGTTCCGGCTGCTGTCGCCCATTGCCATCGATCGCAGTTCCGGGCGCGAAGCGCTCAAGCAGATCGTCAAACAGGGCCGGGACAAACTGGCACAGGGATTCTGGGTGCTGGTGTTCCCCGAAGGCACACGCGTGGCCCCCGGTGAAAAAGGCCGCTATGGCATTGGCGGCAGCTGGCTGGCGGCCGAGACAGCGACCCCCATCGTGCCGGTGGCGCACAACGCGGGCGAAGTGTGGCCGAAGAACGCGTTCATCAAGCGCCCCGGCACCGTCACCATCAGCATCGGACCGGTGATCGATCCCGCCGGCAAAAGTGCGGCGGAACTCACCCGCCTGGTCGAAGCCTGGATTGAAGCCGAAATGAAGAGGCTGCCCTCTGCTGCCGCGCACCAATAACGGGGTATTGCAGATCGGCGATGCCGCGATTCCGTATCAACTGCGTCGCTCGCGCCGCCGCCGCACGCTGGGATTGACGGTCACTGCGCAGGAAATCCGCATCCATGCGCCCAACTGGACCCCGCGTGGCGAAATCGAACGTTATGTCGCGCAGAAGCACAATTGGCTCGCCCGTGCCTGGGCGCAAATGCAAGTGAAGGCACTCCCAGCAGCGATCAAGCCATTGATCGAGGTGCGCTATCTTGGACGGCCGCTCGCGCTCGATATCCGGCCTTCCTTGTTCAGCGAAGTACGTCGGCACGGCGACACCTTGCTCGTGCATGCGTCATGTGATGCTGATGCCAGTGCCCTGATCCGCGACTGGCTGGTCGGCCAGGCAGAGAAACTGCTGGCCTGGCGACTCGCGCGCATCGCGCAGAAACTGGGCCGCCGCCCCAGCCGTTTTGCATTATCCAATGCGCAGACACAATGGGGCAGTTGCACCCGTACCGGTAATGTCCGCTTGAACTGGCGACTGGTGCAGGCGCCGCTCACCCTCATTGACTATGTTGCCGCACATGAGCTTGCCCACCTGATCCACCTCGACCACTCGCCGCGTTTTTGGGCACAGGTCGACAAGCTGTGTCCAGACGTGCTGGCACGACGCGCCGAGTTGCGCTCAATGGGTACATCTCTGTTTCAGGTTTAATGACCACTCTGTTTTTTCAGGTCTTGTTTCGGAGTGACAGGTAACGTTCGGCATGGGGCTCCGATGAGGTCATGAATGGCCCCGTCTGTTTACAAGCCAGGCTGATGGCGAGATACTTAAAAACGATCTTTATATCCTTGATCGGGCGCCGACAATCCTGCTTGCCGATGTTTGGCTCTGGCAGTTTTCATCTTGAACGGCTGGTTGGGCGCCCATCGCCAATGATGTAAATGTTGGTCGGTATCCCACTACTCCGGCCAATAAGTGTTAACGAAAACAGACTAGGAAGAAACCATGGCCGTCAGACCACCAAAAACCACCAAATCAACCACAAAATCAACAACCAAAATCAAGACGGCACGCGCCACGCCCGCTGCAGCAAACAAGCCGGCGCCACGGTCCCGTAGCGCACGCTCCGGTGATATTGCACCCTCTGCAAGTGCCAAGGGCATTAAAACATTCGCTGTCACCGAGGCAGTCGATGCGGCACAGGAATCCAAAATCGTTGCTGTAAAAGACATTCTGGCGGCCGCTTCACTTGGCGATACCGCATCGCTGGCAAAAACGCTGGAAGCCATCATGGCGGGCGCGTCGCCTGATGATGCGGCCGTGCTCAGAAATGCGCTGTTGAAGCGGAATGGGCGCCCCGCAAAGAAACTTTCTGTCCGCCCCGATGATGCGCTGTCGGATGATTGGCGTGACGGTGGCTATCCCTATAAGAATCTGATGACTCGTAAGAATTACGAGGAGCAGAAATATAGTTTGCAGGTGGAGTTGCTCAAGTTGCAGGCGTGGGTAAAGGAATCTGGACAGCGCGTGGTGATCTTATTCGAAGGACGCGATGCTGCAGGCAAGGGTGGAGCCATCAAGCGTTTTATGGAACACCTTAATCCGCGCGGTGCACACGTTGTGGCGTTGGAAAAGCCCACTGAAACGGAGCGCGGCCAATGGTATATGCAGCGCTATGTTCAACACTTGCCGACTGCTGGTGAGATTGTGCTTTTTGACCGCTCTTGGTACAACCGCGCCGGTGTCGAACGGGTGATGGGATTTTGCAAACAGGATGAATATGTTGAATTCATGCGGCAGGCCCCCCAGTTTGAGCGCGACCTGGCCAACAGTGAGATTCATCTGATTAAATTCTGGTTTTCTGTCAGCCGAAAGGAGCAGCGCAGGCGTTTCAAAGAGCGTGAAACACATCCGCTCAAACAATGGAAACTGAGTCCAATCGATCTGGCCTCACTCGATAAGTGGAACGAGTACACCAAGGCCAAGGAAGCCATGTTTTTCTACACGGATACTGCGGATGCGCCCTGGACGGTCATCAAATCCGACTGCAAAAAACGGGCGCGTCTGAATGCCATGCGCTATGTGCTGCACAGCCTGCCTTACACAGGCAAGGATATTGACAGCATTGGCCCCCTTGATCCCTTGCTCGTGGGTCGTGCTCATGTCGTGTATGAGCGTGGGGAGAAAATGGGTGGGGAACCCATTCTTTAATACTGAAACCTTGTTACGGAGCGGCTTGATCAGTCCTGTTTGACGGGCCGCCCCCAACCCGTATGCGGTCGAATGTTTTCTGGTGATAGCGACTGACAGCCTTGGTGCATGGTTCGGAAACAGCCTGTTTCGATATACTTAAACAAAGCCACAAGGAATGACATCATGAGACTGCTCCACACCATGCTGCGCGTAGGCGACCTCGACCGCTCAATCGATTTCTATACAAATGTGCTGGGCATGACACTGCTGCGCCGCAAGGATTACCCCGGCGGCAAGTTCACGCTCGCTTTTGTCGGCTACGACAGCGAAGACAAGGCCGCGGTGCTCGAACTGACCTACAACTGGGGCGTGGACACCTACGAGGTCGGCAGCGGCTATGGCCACATTGCCATCGAGGTCGACGATGCCTACGCGGCCTGCGATGCCGCTTCCGCCAAGGGCGGCAAGGTGCTGCGCCCGGCCGGCCCGATGTCGCACGGCACCACGGTGATCGCCTTTATCGAGGACCCGGACGGCTATCCGATCGAGTTCATCCAGAAGGGCACAGCGGGCTGGACGCGGGAATCCACCGCGTAAGGGCCGCCGCCGCCCTGGCGCTTAACTGATCGCCGTGGTAATCAGAGGCACCAGAGATTCCGGCAGCCTGATCTTGCCGGACAGCGCGAAACCCTGCGCATCCTTTGACATCTTGCCCCAGGTGCGGCGGATGATTTCCAGCCACTTGGCTTCGTCGTATTCGGGCTTGCTCTGCGCAAAGGCCAGCAGATAATGTTCGATGAAGACCAGATCGGCGACATCTTCCAGCAGCTGTGTTTCCGGATTGCTCTTGATGCCGCGTTTGCCGACGGCTTTTTTCACCTGTTCGATCATGGCGTCGTCATAGCCGGCCTGGCGCATCAGCTCGCCGGCGGTGTCGGCGTGGATCGTGTACAGCCCGGTGCGCCACGCATGATAGCCCTCCTTGGTCATCGGGTAGGTGTTGCGCGGCACCGTCCAGCGCCGGATGTGCTGGGCGCGCACCGCCAGTTGCGCGGTCTCGGAGGCATCCGGCGCAAAGCGGCCGATCATGTCCGACATGCGCTGGCCGTACAGCAATTCTTTGGGCTGGCCCTCGTCCTGATTAGGGTCTTCTGCATTGGCGGCATCGAACAATGCCAGGGTCTGATTAAAACGGGTGGGGTTCTCGGTCATGATGCTTTCCTGATGGGCGGGTCAATGGTTGACGCAGGGGTGATTGTGGCAAGCCTGGGGGATGAAAGGCAATCCGGCCTGGCCGGGATTGGCGAAAATATTTCGCTCGAGGTCATGAATTCCGGGAGGCTTGTTTTGTCGTACCTGCCCCCAACATGCAAGCGTACTGTCTGCCGATCAACCTGAATCCCGCCCGCTTCGGCGCTATCGAACTGGCCAACCGCGTGGTGATGTCCTCGTTGACGCGCAATCGCGCCGGCGCCGGCAATGTGCCGACCGCACTGGTTGTTGAGTATTACCGTCAGCGCGCGTCCGCCGGCCTGATTCTGACCGAAGCGACGCCGGTTTGCGCCGAAGGCCATGGCTATCCGCGTACCCCGGGTATCCATACGCACGAGCAGGTTGCAGGCTGGAAACAGGTGACAGATGCGGTGCATGAGGCCGGCGGCAAGATTGCCGTTCAGCTGTGGCATGTGGGGCGGATTTCGCATCCCGATCTGCAGCCGGGTGGCGCGCTACCGGTGGCCCCTTCCGCGATTCGTCCGGCCGGGCAGGTGTTCACCGGGCAGGCCATGCAGGATTACGTCACGCCGCGCGCGCTCGACCTGTCAGAAATTCCCGGCGTGGTCGCACAGTACGCGCAGGCCACCCGCCATGCGATGGAGGCAGGCTTTGACGGCGTCGAAGTTCATGCCGGCAATGGCTATCTGCTCGACCAGTTTCTGCGTTCATCGACCAATCAGCGCACCGATGCCTACGGCGGCAGCAAGGAAAATCGTGCGCGACTGTTACTGGAAGTGCTGGAAGCGGTGAGCCAGGTGATCGGCGCTGACCGCGTGGGGGTGCGGCTATCGCCGGTGACGCCGTTCAACGACATCCACGACGACCATCCGCAGGACACCTTCGAGTATGTGGTGGCGCAACTCAACCCGCTGAAGCTGGCGTTTCTGGATCTGCTGCAGGGTACCGGCGGCGCCCCGCGGGCGCAGTGGCTTCCGTTCGATTACGACAGGCTGCGCGCCCTCTATACGGGCAATCTGATCCGCAACAATGGCTATGATTTCGAGTCGGCGCAGCAGGCGGTGAAATCGGGTTCGGCCGATGCGATTGCGTTTGGCCGGATGTTGCTGGCCAATCCGGATCTGGTCGCGCGCTTTCGGCGCGGCGCGGTGCTGAATGAACCTGATTACGACAAGCTCTATTCCGGCGAGGAAAAGGGTTACACCGACTATCCCTTCATGCCGGATTAAGCTGGTTTTTTTCCTGCCGCTGCAAGGCGGCATCGGTCTCGACGAATTCCGCGATGGTCTTCAGGCCGAGCACGCTGTCGAAGTCATCGTGAATCCCCTGCGGGCTTGCTGTGCTAACCGGGTGTGGCGGAGCCGGCTGGGTTGCTGAGGTATCGGGTAATGGATTCGTAAGCGCTGACAGGCAGGGCTTCGGCGCGCAATCCGGCATCGATGTCGAGCGCTTTGAAATCGTCCGGCTTCATCAGGCTGTCGAGGGTGTTTCGCAGCGTTTTGCGGCGCTGCGAAAAGGCGGCCAGCACGACGCGCGCAAACAGGGCCTCGTCCAGTGGCACGATTTCGGCCGGGGTTTTGGGGATCAGGCGCACCACGGCGGAATCGACCTTGGGTGGCGGGTTGAACGCGGTGGGCGGCACGTCGAGCAGCCATTCGAGATGAAAGCGGCGCTGCAGCATGATGGTCAGCCGCCCGTAGTCGGTGGTGGACGGTTCCGCCACCATGCGCTCGACCACTTCCTTTTGCAGCATGAACGTCATGTCGCGGATGTGGGCGGCATATTCCATCAGATGAAACAGCAGCGGCGTCGAGATGTTGTACGGCAGATTGCCGACGATGCGCAGGTCGTGTCCGAGCGCGCCGAAGTCGAACTTCAGCGCGTCGCAGCCATGCACGGTGAGGCGTTCGGCCGGCCAGGTCCGTTGCAGCCGCGCGATGATGTCGCGGTCGAGTTCGACCGCATGCAGATGGGGCAGGCGTTCGAGCAGCGGCCGGGTCAGCGCGCCCAGGCCGGGGCCGATTTCAACGACGGTCTCGCCGGCGTGCGGATGAATGGCGTTGACGATGGCATGGATGATGCCGTCGTCGATGAGAAAGTTCTGGCCGAAGCGTTTACGCGGGGTATGCATGGGGGGCGGTAAGGGGTGAGCGGTGAGCGGTGAACGGTTTTATCCAGTCACGGCTGGCTGTTCAGCATTCCCAGGGCCGTTTCAATCGCGGTCAGCAAGCTGCCTGCTTCGGCCCGTCCGCTGCCGGCGAGGTCGAGCGCGGTGCCGTGGTCGACCGAGGTGCGGACAAAGGGCAGGCCCAGCGTGACGTTCACGCCGGCGCCGAAACTGGCGTATTTGAGAACGGGCAGGCCCTGGTCGTGATACATCGCCAGCACGGCATCGCAGCGGTCGTGGCGAATGCGCGAGAACAGGGTGTCGGCGGGCAGCGGGCCGATCAGGTCGAAGGCCTGGTCGCGCAGACGCCGGAGTACGGGTTCGATGATGTCGATTTCCTCGCGTCCCAGATGGCCGGACTCGCCCGCATGCGGGTTGAGGCCGGCGACCAGGATGCGCGGCTGGGCGATGCCGAAGCGGTTTTGCAGATCGGCGTGGAGTATCCGGATCACGTTTTCGAGCAGCGCGGGTGTGATGGCATCGGCCACGTCGCGCAAGGGCAGGTGGGTGGTGGCCAGCGCAACGCGCAAACCACCTCCGGCCAGCATCATGACCACGTGTGGCGTGCCGCTGTGGTCGGCCAGATATTCGGTGTGGCCGGTAAAGGCATAGCCGGCATCGTTGATGACCCCCTTGTGCACCGGTGCCGTGACGACGGCGTGGTAGGCGCCGCTCATGCAGCCTTCGATGGCGGCGTCGAGCAGCGACAGCACGTGGGCGCTGTTGTCGGGGTCGAGGACACCGGGGGTAACCGGAACGGCGACCGGGAGGTGGCGCACGTGCAGGGAACCGGGCTGGTGGGTGGGGATGGCGTCAGTGGTGATGAAATTGACATGGATATCGAGTTGCGCCGCGCGGGCGCGCAGCACGTCGATATCGCCCAGCACCGACAGTCGGCACGGCAGGGCCTGGTGCGACAGCGCAATACACAGGTCGGGCCCGACACCGGTGGGTTCGCCCGCGGTCAGGGCCAGGGTGGGCATGGTCAAGGCTTCGCTCACCCCGTGCTCAAATCAATCGATCGAGCGCAAATCGACATAGGCCGAATCCCGAATCTGTCGCACCCAGTCCTGGAATGCCTCATCGGCCTTGCGTTCGCGGATGGCCTGGCGCGCCATCAGTTTCTGGCGTTCCTGGGTCACGTCCTGGTTGCGACGCTCCAGTACCTGAATCAGGTGCCAGCCAAACGGCGACTGGATGGGCTCGCTGACCTCGCCGGGCTTCAGCGCATCCATGGCTTTCTCGAAGTCGGGCACGGTGTCGCCGGGGTTGATCCAGCCGAGGTCGCCGCCCTTGGCGGCACTGGCGTCTTCTGAATGCAGGCGCGCCAGATCCTCGAATTTCACCCCGTTGTCGATGCGCTCCTTGAGCTGCAGCAAGCGGGTGCGGGCATCGGATTCCGAGGTGAGTTCATTGGTCTTGATGAGGATGTGGCGTGCATGCGTTTGTGTGACGTTGAGCGTGGCATCCAGACCGCGCTTGTCGATCAGCTTGAGGATATGAAAACCGTTGCTGCTGCGCAGCAGCGTGCTGACCTGGCCGGGTTGCAGGGTTTTCAGTTCGTCGACGAACAGGATGGGGAGCTTGCCGCTGGGGCGCCAGTCAAACAGGCCGCCCTGCAGTGCATTGGGCGCATCGGAGTAGCTGGCCGACAGCTGGGCGAAATCGGCCCCTTTGGCGAGTTGGGCGAGGATGTCCTCGGCACGTGCGCGGCGGGCCTGGATCTGCTCGGGCGAGGCGTTTTCCGGGACGGTGATAAGAATGTGGCCAAAGGTGTATTCCGTTTCCACGCCCTGTTGCGCCTGGGTTTGCAGATAACCCTCGATTTCGGCATCGCTGACCGAGACGCGGTTGTCGACGTCGCGTTCGCGTGCGCGCGCAATCAGAATCTCGTTGCGGATGGTGTTGCGCATGCCGTCGAGGCTCTGGCCGTCCTTTTCCAGCGCGGCCTGCAGCCCCGCCATGTCGAGCTTGTTCTGGGCGGCGATGCGCTGCAGGGCGCGCTCGATCTGGGTCGGATCGACGCGTACGCCGGTGTTGCGGGCGTGTTGCTGCAGGGTCAGCTCGGTAATCATGCGTTCGAGCAGCTGCTTTTCCAGCACATTTTGCGGTGGCAGCGGGGTGTTCTGCTTGGACAGGCTTTTCACCACTTCGGCATAACGCTTGTCCAGTTCCTGGCGGGTAATGACCTCGTCGTTGACAACGGCGACGATGTGATCGAGCGGAATCACCGCAGCGTGAGCGGGAAGCAGGGTCGATACAGCGATCAGGAGCGCCAGCAGGGCGTGCTGGAGTCGTTCAGGGTGTTTGAAGAATGTCATTGCTGGACCTATATCCGGGAACACTAAGTTTCAAAACGTCGAGCGGGTTGGAGCCAATACGTCCCATACCGTTCAATTCCAACTGGAAGAAGATCGCATCGGTCGACTGGTTTTCCTTGGTGGCGAGGCGCTGGAACACGCCGCGCAGCACCCAGCATCCACCGTTGTATTCAAGCCCGGCCAGGCCCTCGACCAGCTTGTTGTCGCGCAGGGAGTAGTTGTAGCGGGCCATGCCGTACCAGCGGTTGGCCAGTGGCCATTGCGCGGACAGGTCGATCTGCTCGGTGGTTTGGTCGATGAAGCGGTAGCCAAAATTCAGTGCGCGGCCTGGGGCAGGGCGATAGGACGCGCTCAGGTTCTGGCGGACGGTGGCGCCGTTCTGGGTGTCGAACTGCCAGGCGGTGTTGATGCGCCAGTTACGGGTGATCTGCCCGCTCACGGTCGCGAGCAGGTCGGTGGCATTGCTGGTGCGGGGGGCGACGCCGGGCAGGGTGACCAGTTGGTCGCTGAAGTAGTAGCGCTGACCGACGGTGATCTGCAGCCGTTCCAGCCCGCTTTCCGCTTCGCTGAACCGGCTGGTGACCGCGAGCGTCAACTGGTTGGCATCGTTGACGCGGTCGCCGCCGATAAACTGGTTTTCGGTAAACACCTGCGCGTAGTTGAAATCGCGCAGCGCGGTATCGAATATCGGAATCGCGGTCTGGTCGCGATACGGTGCGTACACATAGAAGGCGCGCGGCTCCAGTGTCTGCGCGTAGTCGACACCGCCATACTGGAACGGGCGGTCGAACGTGACGCCGCTGTCGAGGCTGAAAATAGGCAGGCTGCGGGTGATGCGCTGCTCGGCAGGTGCCTGGTCGTTCAGTGAATAGTAGGTGCTGTGCCAGCCGATTTGCGGCGTCAGGTAGCCGAACGAATTGGTCAGTGGCAGACGCAGGGTCGGGTAGGCCAGCACTCGCGTCCCTTCGGGCAGGGTCGGGTCGGAGTGGACGAAGCGGGTGGCTTCGGTATCCAGATTGAATTCGAGTCCGTTGCTCAGCGTCTGCTTCATGCCCAGATGGGCATAGGGCAGGCGCGCATAGGGCTCGGCAATGAGCGCGGCAGTGGAGTCCTGCAGCGTCTGGAAATTCTGCGCGCGCAACTCGGCGTTCCAGTATTCATGCTGCGTGGTCAGCCAGACTTCCTGGTTCAGGTGGGAAATCGAGGTGGTGGAAATCAGGTTGGACAGATCGCGAAAATAGTCGTTGTCCGACACGCGGTTGAACTGCATGCCGGCCTGGGTGGTCTCGTTCAGGCGTGTTTCATTCCTGAGCGCGACACTCCAGCGTGAACGGTTGGCTTCGTTGTCGTTGGGCAGATACTCAAGGCGGTTTTCGCCACCCGTTTCGTTCAGCAAGTAGCGGAATTCGCTGCCCAGTTGCACGCCGCGCTTGGACAGCAGGCGCGGGTACAGCGTGGCATCATAATTGGGCGCGAGATTGAGGTAGTACGGCACCAGGATATCGAGGCCGCTGCGCTGGGTGGTGCCGATGGTCGGGGCCAGCATGCCGGTCTTGCGCGCATCATCGAGCGGGAAATCGATCCACGGCGTGTACAGAATGGGCACGCCCATGAAACGCAACGAGGCATTGCGCGCCGTGCCAACATTGCGGGATTTGTCGATATCGAGTTCGCCCAGCTTCAGGAACCAGTCTTCGTTGTCCACCGGACAAGTGGTGTACAGGGCATTGGTCAGCTTGAAGCAGGTTTCGTTGACGAAATCGATGCGCTCTGCGCTCCCGCGTCCTTTTTGCGCCGTCAGTTGGTAGACCGGTTGGGTCATTTCGCCGCTGTAATCATTGAGATTCAGCTTGAGCGAGTCGCCAGTTGCCAGCAGGGCGGGCTGCTCCAATCGCACCTGGCCGCGTGCTTCCACCAGGTTTAGCGTGGTGTCAAAACGCAGCCAGTTGGCAAAGAAGTTATGACCGGCCTGACGGGCTTCCACATGGCCCGTGGCTTCCACAATGTTGGGCGCACTGGATTCGATGCGGTCCGCCGTAAAAAACACGGGCCCCGCCTTGCCGGCCACGGTCGAGCCCTTCAGCTCGCGGTCCGTTTTCAGCACGAGTTCGTCCGCTGCCGCAGATTTGACAGTCAGCAACAACGCAACAAGTGCAACGCCGGGCAGGTTCGACAAGCGAGGTAAAATCCGGGCCAAGGTTATTGGGAACAGCATTATTCGGAGCATATGGCAGTGGAACGTTTACAAGCATTACAAGACTGGACCGCCCGACAGCTGGAGGTCGATTCCCTGGATATCGCCCCGGCGTCGGCGGACGCCAGCTTTCGCCGTTATTTTCGCGTTACCGCCAAAGGCCGGAATTATATCGTGATGGACGCGCCGACGGCACATGAGGATTGCCGGCCGTTCATGGCGGTGGCCCGATTGTTCGCCGAGGCCGGCGTACATGTGCCGCAGGTGCTAGCGCACGACCTCGATCAGGGTTTCCTGTTATTGACCGATCTGGGCGACACCACCTACCTGGCGGCGCTGAACCAGGCCGCGCGCAACCCGGCTGTGCCTGATCCGGCCAGCCCGTACCCGGTTGCACCCAACCTGCCCGTGGCGCGTGAGCTCTATCTGGCCTCGAACGAAGCCCTGATCCGCATCCAGCAGGCCAGCCGCCCCGGCGTGCTGCCCGAATACGACCGTGCCCTGCTGACCCGCGAGTTGATGCTGTTCCCCGAGTGGTATGTGGGCAAACACCTGGGTGTGAACCTGAACGCTGAACAGACCGCCACGTTGAACACCGTGTTCGAGCGGATTCTGACCAACAACCTGGCCCAGCCGCAGGTCTACGTGCACCGCGACTGGCACTCGCGCAACCTGATGGTGAGCGACCCCAACCCCGGCATTCTCGATTTCCAGGATGCGGTGTATGGCCCGATCACCTACGATCTCGCCTCGATCTATCGCGATGCCTACATCCTGTGGGACGAGGAGCACCAGCTCGACTGGGTGATTCGCTACTGGGAGAAGGCGCGCGCCGCCGGCTTGCCGGTGCATGCGGACTTTGGCAATTTCTGGCGTGATTTCGAGTGGATGGGGGCGCAGCGGCACATCAAGGTGCTGGGGATTTTTGCGCGGCTGTATCACCGGGATGGCAAGGATGGGTATTTGAAGGACATGCCGGTGGTGATGGGGTATTTGCGGGGGGTGTGTGGGCGGTATATTGAGTTGAAGCCGTTGCTGGTTTTGTTGGATGAGTTGGAGGGGGCTAAGGGGTGAGGTTCGTTGGCCGGGGGTTGCCCGGCGGCAAGTCACTTTCTTTTGCTTCGCCAAAAGAAAGTAACCAAAGAAAAGGCGACCCCGCTCATCCCCGAAACCCCGAAAATCGAACCTGCTGGGTGGGCGGCAAAGAACTCGCCCCGCTTTTGTAATGTTGATTTAATTTTGTGAGCGGGGCTTAAACACCTTTGCCGCTGATCCACCCGGCAGGCTCGATTTTCGGCGGGACTGAGAGGGGAGGACAGTCAAAACCAGGGCAGTGATGACTGCGCGTTTGCGATTACTATTTGAATCCCGAGTAGCCCGAGTAGGGCGCAATAACCGAAGGGCATTGCGCCGAACGATGCAGATAATTTATATGGGCAAACTTCCTTAATGGCCTCAGCACCCAACACCGCAATGATCCTCGCCGCCGGCCGCGGCGAGCGCATGCGTCCTTTAACCGATCACACGCCCAAACCTTTGCTGCAGGTAGGAGGCAAGCCGCTCATCGTGTGGCATATCGAACGTCTTTCTGCGGGGTTTTACGCATATCGTCATCAACCATGCTCATCTGGGCGCGCAAATTGAAGCGGCGCTGGGGAACGGTGCGAGCCTGGGCGTGTCGATTGAATACTCACGCGAAGGCACGGCGCTGGAAACGGCGGGGGGCATTGCGACTGCGCTACCGCTGATTCAAAGCGAGGTGTTTCCGGTGGTCAATGGCGACGTCTACACCGAGTTTGATTTCAGCCGGCTGGCCGAACCGATGGCGCGGCTGGCGGCGGGGCAGGATCAGATGCATCTGGTATTGGTGGATAACCCGCCGCAGCATCCAAACGGGGATTTCGTGCTGGACGGCGACCGGGTGCGTCAGGGGGAGGTATCGCCGGCCCGGTTGACGTTCTCCGGCGTGGGGGTCTACCACCGGGCGCTGTTTGACCAGACCGTGGCGGGCGACAAAGCGCCGCTGGCGCCGCTGCTGTTCCAGGCGATTGATGCCGATCGTGCGAGTGGGGAATATTTTGGCGGGCGCTGGGTCGATGTGGGCACGCCCGAACGTTTGCAGCAACTTGATGAAAGCCTACGCAACCATGTTTGACACTCAGAATTTTGTTCAACGCCGCAGCCGCCTCGCCGAGATCCTTGGAGACGGCATTGCCATCGTCGCCACGGCGCCGGAGGTGGCGCGCAATCGCGACTCCCATTATCC
>CAJDTZ010000055.1_pt1 | contig 13633 bp, 11 predicted proteins | sample 7390551 | NCBI WGS metagenome assembly CAJDTZ01 (sample SAMEA7055662, study PRJEB34461) | soil metagenome | biome: terrestrial ecosystem; feature: Peninsula; material: soil | place: Antarctica | collected 2016 | reverse complement strand
CCTGCATGGCATCGAGGCGCGCGCTCATCTCGCCCAGTTGGCCGGACACTGCGGCCTCGCCCTCGTCCAGCCCCTGTATCAGCGCCTGGCTGCCTTCGATCAGAGTCGTGACATGCGCCAGACGGGCGTGCTCGGCCTGTATCTCGGCCCAGCGACCGAGGTCAGCGCCGAGGGCGCGCAATTCCTCCAGTGCCTGCGTCAGACCTTCGCGTTCGATCTGCTGCGCCTGAGGCGTGATGCGCATGCTGGCCGTGAATATCGAGCAAAAACTCGGCTGCTTCCTTCAACTGCGCCAGCGGGGCGGCACTGCCGTTGATCAGGGCGCGCGACCGGCCGCCGGCATCGATCACGCGGCGCAGGATCAGCGCGCCGTCATCCGAGGTGTAGCCCGCTTCATCGAGCCAGGCCACCAGCTGCGGCAAGGCATCGATCACGAACTCGGCGGTAATTTCCGCACGTGCCGCGCCACTGCGCACCACTCCGCCTTCGGCACGGTCGCCCAGCGCCAGCGCCAGCGCGTCGACCAGGATGGACTTACCCGCGCCAGTCTCGCCCGTGAGCACGGTCAACCCCGGCGCGAAATCGAGTTCAACCGATTCGACCAGCAGGTAATTGCGAATGGATAAATGGGACAGCATGAACGGACGCGCAATCAGTGCCTATGAAATAACCGAAGACAAACCAGCCGACTGGTTCACGAGCCTAGAGCTTTTTTCCCCAGTGCAGCTTCTGCCGCAGGGTGTCGTAGTAACTGTAGGAATGCGGGTGCAGCAACGTGACCGGACGGCTGGCACGCGTGATCCACACATGATCGCCGCTTTCCAGGTCGAAATAATGCTGGCCATCAAAATGGACACGTGCATCGTCGGCAAAATTCAGGATCAACTCGATGCGCGAATCGCTGCTGACGACGATCGGCCGCGCCGACAAGGTGTGCGGGCAAATCGGCACCAGCGCCACCGCCTCCAGCGTCGGATGCACGATGGGGCCGCCTGCCGACAGCGAATAAGCCGTGGTGCCGGTCGGGGTCGTCACCACCAGGCCATCGGCGCGCTGACTGTAGACGTACTCGCTGTTGATGGAAATTTCCAGATCGATCAGTCGACCCGACCCGCCCTTGCCCACCACGACATCATTGAACGCAGTGGCCTCGAACACGCGCTCGCTGCCGCGCCGGACCTGGCCATTCAGCAGGATGCGTTCTTCCGCCACATACTGGCCGCTGAGAATCTCGGCGACGGCGCCATACATGTCTTCCACCGTGATGTCAGTGAGAAAACCCAGGCGTCCCTGATTGATGCCGATCAACGGCACGCCCCGTGGCGCCAGTTCACGTGCAATCGACAGCATGGTGCCGTCGCCCCCCATCACCACCACCGCATCGCATTCGGTTGCCAGGTCATTCAGATTGCGGCTGGGGAAATCGGTTATCTGCAGGTTTTCCGCAGTCTGGTTGGCGAGCAGCACTTCGTGGCCGCGCCCCCGCAAGAACTCGCCCAGCGCGCGCACGGATGTTTCCATGCCCTGACTATTGTATTTGCCAACAAGACCGACGAAATGAAATGGGGTTTGCATGATGGGCGATTATATAAGCGGTAAGCAGTGAGCGGTGAGGAGTGAGCATTCGGGGTCATCGATTTTCATGACAAATTATCCCTCGCCGTGTTTCCCACTCCCCACTCCCCACTCCCCACTCCCCGCTTATATAATCTCCCCATGCTGAACGATCGTGCACGCATCCTGCTGAAAACCCTGGTGGAACGGTATATCGCCGACGGTACGCCGGTGGGCTCACGCACCCTGTCGCAGCACGCCGGGCTGGATCTGTCGCCCGCCAGCATCCGCAACATCGTGGCCGACCTTGAGGAAAAGGGCTTTGTATCCAGCCCGCACACCTCGGCCGGCCGGGTACCCACGCCGCGCGGCTATCGCCTGTTTGTCGACACGCTGTTGACCGTGCGGCCGCTCGACCCGCTTGCGGTCAGCCAGCTCGAACACAGCCTGACGCCCTCGGATCCGCAACGCCTGATGACCGCGGCATCCACCCTGCTGTCCGACCTCAGCCAGTTTGCCGGACTGGTCATGACGCCGCGTCGCAGCCCTGCGTTCCGCCAGGTCGAATTCATCAGCCTGTCGGACAAGCGCATCCTGCTGATCATCGTCACCATGGAAGGCGAAGTCGAAAACCGCGTCATCCTCACCGACAAGCCCTACAGCCCGTCTGCGTTGACCGAGGCCGCCAATTATTTCAACAAGCACTTCAGCGGCCATCGCTTCGAGCAGGTACGCAGCAAGCTGCGCGATGAACTGGGCCGCGTGCGCGACGACATCACCCGCCTGATGTCGGCTGCGGTGGACGCCGGCAGCCAGGCGCACGATGCCAGCCAGGAAAACGTGGTGGTGTCGGGCAGCCGCAAGCTGCTCGATGTGGAGGAGTTGTCCAGCAACATGGGCAGCCTGCGGCGCCTGTTCGATGCCTTCGAGAAAAAAACCGGGCTGCTGCAACTGCTCGATCAGTCGCGCACGGCCGCAGGCGTCCAGATTTTCATCGGCGGCGAATCCGATCTGCTGCCGCTCGACGAATGCAGCCTGGTCACCGCGCCCTATTCGGTCGATGGTCAGGTCGTCGGCACACTCGGCGTGGTCGGCCCCACACGCATGGCCTATGAACGCGTGGTGCCGATAGTCGACATCACCGCCCGGCTGTTATCCAGCGCGCTCTCACACCACCAGGGTTAACCTATCCAGCATGCGCTACCTCAAAGAGCCCGACCACACCCACGGCCAGCCTGCCCGCACCGGCATCCTGCTGGTCAACCTCGGCACCCCCAAGGCGCCCACGGCGCAGGCGCTGCGGCCATACCTGAAGGAATTCCTGTCCGACCCGCGCGTGGTGGAGATTCCGCGCGCCATCTGGTGGCTGATTCTCAACGGCATCATCCTCAACACGCGGCCGAAAAAATCGGCGGCCAAATACGCTGCAATCTGGACGCCCGACGGCTCGCCGCTCAAGGTGCACACCGAGAAACAGGCCAAGCTGTTGAAAGGCTGGCTCGGCGAAAACGTGGCGACACCGTTCCAGGTCGAATACGCCATGCGCTACGGCAAGCCCTCGATACCCGACACGCTGGCGCGCATGAAAGCCGAAGGCTGCGACCGCATCCTGATCGTGCCGGCCTATCCGCAGTACGCGGCATCCAGCACGGCCACCGCTTTTGACATGGCCTATGCCTGGCTGCAGACCACCCGCAACCAGCCCGCCCTGCGCACCCTCAAGCATTACCACGACCACCCCGCCTACATCGATGCGCTGGTCGCCAACATCCACGACTACTGGCAGATGCACGGCCGTCCCGACGTCCTGCTGATGAGTTTTCACGGGGTGCCGCGCTACACGCTGGACAAGGGCGATCCCTACCATTGCGAATGCCAGAAAACCGGCCGCCTGCTGGCCGCAGCACTCGGCCTCGCTCCCGACCAGTTTCGCCTCACCTTCCAGTCGCGCTTTGGCCGCGCCGAATGGCTGCAGCCCTACACCGACAAGACGCTGATCGAACTGGGACGCGCCGGGGTGAAACGGGTCGATGTGGTCGCCCCCGGGTTTGTCGCCGACTGTCTGGAAACGCTGGAAGAACTGGCGATGGAAGGCCGCGCCAGTTTTCTGCAGGCCGGCGGCCAGGATTTCCACTACATTCCCGCGCTCAACGAGCATCCGAAATGGATCGATGCGCTGGGCCGGATCGCGCTGGAAAACCTGGGCGGCTGGGTCGGTGACACCGAGGATCGCGAGGCGGTTGAACAAGCCCGTCAGGCCGCCAGAAACCGGGCTATCGCGATGGGCGCACGCGACTGAAATCAACCCGTTGCATGCGCAGATGATGAAAAGCCATGTGACGGACTGTCACTGATGGCCCGCTGGCGACCGGCTGCACGGTTGTCCAGATAATCATCAGCGCGCAAAATCAAACCATGCGGCCTTCATCGTCCCCCACCATGCATTACACCTTTCGACCGCTGGCTGTCGTCACAGGGCTCGCCGTCACCGTCGTCGGGATACTGCTGGGCTACCTGCTGTGGTCAGGCTATACCGAGGCCTTGCGTGCTGCCGAGACGAACAGCCGCAATCTCGCATGGATGCTCGAATCCCGACTCGACACCACCCTGCGCCGCGTCGAAACCGTGGTCGAGGTCACCGCAGACACGCTCCCCAGGGAAGCGGCCAACAAACAGGCCGTGCCGCACTATGCGCCCCTCATCGAACCCACGCTTGATGCCCAGCTAAGACGTTTTCCGGAACTCTCCGGGCTCCGGTTCTACGATGCAGCAGGCGACCTGCTCTACACAACGGCCAGCGCAACGTCACCGCGCATCAACATCAAGGATCGTCCTTACTTCAAGCAGTCGCGCACAAGCGCGAATACAACCACCACTTTTTCCAGGGTCATCGTATCGCGCATCAGTGGCCGCAAGGTCCTGGTCATGACACGCCCTGTTCGGGATGCAAACGGGCGTTTCCTCGGCATAGTCAGCGGCGTGCTGGACCTGGATGTTTTTCAGGCGATGCTGCAATCAATCGATGTGGGCCAACAAGGGCTCATCAACATCCGGCGCAGCGATGATTTTTCCCTGGTGTTGCGCCAACCCGAGAAGGAAGGCGAAATCAACAAGCCGCTGCCGCAACAACATCCAGTCGTACAGGCCCTGCTTGCCAACGAAAGCGCGGGGACCAAGGAATATGTTGCCGTCTCGGATGCGATTCCACGGATCTGGAGTTTTCGCAAGCTGGCGCTCTATCCCTTTTATGTGCAAATCGCCTTGTCCAGCCAGGAAGTCCGTGCGAGCTGGTACCAGAGAACGTTCGCGGTTCTTGCTATCGGGCTCGTGCTGCTGGTTTTTCTGACCTGGCTGCTGATGCGGCTGCGCCACACCGAACGACGTGAAACGCAGGCCAACGCAAGTCTGGCTCGGCAGGGTGCCAGGCTGCAATTACTGGCCAAGGTGTTCGAACACAGCGCTGAAGCCATCATGATTACCGATGCCGACAATCGCATCGTTGAGGTCAATCATTCGTTCACCGACATCACGGGCTACACCCTTGAAGATGCCCGGGGGCAGAACCCGAGCATGCTCGCCTCCGGCCGAACCACACCCGAGGAATATGAGGCCATGTGGCAATCCATCCTGACAGACAATTTCTGGCAGGGTGAAATCTGGAGCGCGCGCAGGGATGGTTCCCTCCATCCCATTCGACTGTCCATCTCGACCGTGCGAGGTGAAAACAACGCGATTGAAAACCATATCGGCAGCTTCACCGACATCAGCGAGCACCAGGCGGCCACCGAGCAGATTCATCACCTCGCCCACCATGATGCCCTGACCGGCCTGGCCAACCGCCTGAGCCTGCAGGGGCGACTGGAACAGGCGCTGGCATCGGCAAAGCGTGACAGCAAACACGTCGCCGTTCTGTTTATCGACCTCGACCGCTTCAAGGACATCAACGACAGCCTGGGGCACCATACGGGTGATCGTTTGCTGATCGAGGTGGCCAACCGGCTGAAAGCCAGGGTGCGTGAAACGGATATCGTGGCTCGCCTGGGCGGGGACGAATTTGTGGTGGTCCTGACGGATATCGAAACCGCCGCGGTGGCGATGTGGGCCGACAAGATACTGGTGAGTCTCGACAAGACTTACCACATCGAAAATTACGAACTCAACGTCTCGGCCAGCATCGGCGCCGCCATCTCGCCCGAAGACGGCGACGACATGTACAGCCTGATGAAGCATGCCGATGCAGCCATGTATCACGCCAAGGGCGCGGGCCGCAACAATGTGCAGTTCTACACCCGCAGCATCACCCAGGCGTCCATGGAACGCATTGAACTGGGTCATGCCATGAGTCGTGCGCTGGAACAGCGCCAGTTCGTGCTGCACTACCAGCCGCTGGTCGAGTTCGCCTCCGGCAACATCATCAGTCTGGAGGCGCTGGTGCGCTGGCAACACCCCGAAAAAGGCCTGATCCCCCCCGACAGATTCATTCCCATCGCCGAGGAAACCGGTTTCATCGAAGCACTGGGCACATGGGTGATGCATGAAGCGCTACGCCAGCTCGCTGCCTGGCGTGCGGCCGGCATTGCGCCCACCGTGCGCATGGGCATCAACCTGTCTGTGCACCAGTTACGCTTGCGCGCGCTGCCCGAAATCATCGCCGAGCTGCTGGCTCAGCATCAACTGACACCGTCCGATCTCGAACTGGAAATCACCGAGAGCGTGGCCATGCAGAACCCGCAGGTCACCACCGAAATTCTGGGACGACTGCGCGAGATGGGCATCGAGCTGGCCATCGACGACTTCGGGACCGGCTATTCGTCGCTGTCTTATCTCAAACTGCTGCCCATCCACCGACTCAAGCTCGACCGCTCCTTTGTCCGCGACATCGAACACGACCCCAATGATGCCGCAATCTGTTCGGCGACCATTGCCATGGCGCACAGCCTGTCGTTGAGCGTGGTGGCCGAAGGCGTGGAGACGGTGGCCCAGCGTGATTTTCTGGGCACCCTGGGATGCGACATCCTGCAGGGGTATTTATTCAGCCGGCCGCTGCCGGCGGCCGAACTGGAAGCCTTGCTGCAATCACATTAAACGCCACTGCGCTGCCGCTAGGCCGTCAGTTGTCATTCGATGCGCGCCACAGCGGCAAGGTGAAATGGAAGGTCGTGCCGACGCCGGGCTGGCTGTCAAAACCAATCTCGCCCTGCATCATGTCGACGATCGATTGGGTGATGTTCAGGCCGAGTCCCGTGCCGCCCTTGTGGCGGGTATCCGAAGAATCGGCCTGGGTGAACTTGTCAAAAACGCGGCCGCGGAAATCGTCCGGGATGCCGACGCCATGGTCAGTGACCTCGACACGCACCTGTTGATCTTCCCGCGTGACCGCCACCTCCACCCGCCCGTCGGCATGCGAAAACTTGGCCGCATTGGACAACAGGTTGGACATGACCTGCATCAGCCGCGCGTCATCCACATTCACCATCACGTCAGGCACGTCATCCCTCAGCCTGAAGCGCACATGATGCTGTTCGGCGTATCCGCTGTTGGCCGCCATGGCCTGTTCGACCAACGGCTTCAAGAGCTGTGGCCTGAAATCGAAGTCCATTTTTCCGGACTGGATTTTCTCGATATCAAGGATGTCGTTGATCAGCGTCAGCAATCGGTCCGTATTGCTGTAAGCGATATCAATCAGTCCCTGGGCCTGCGCTGACAATTCGCCGGCCACGCCGCCTGCCACCAGCCCCAGCGAGCCGCGAATCGAGGTCAACGGGGTTCTCAACTCGTGACTGACCGTGGACACGAACTCGCTCTTCAGGCGATCCATCTGTTTCTGCTTGCTGATATCGGTGTAAATCCCGACCATGCGATACGGCTTGCCGTGTGCATCGCGCTGGGCAATGCCCCGATCCAGTATCCACACATAATGGCCATCCTTGTGGCGCACCCGGAGTTCGCATTGATAGTGTTCATGCTGGCCATCAAGATAAGCCGCGATCTCATCCTGCACGCGCGCCCGTTCATCCGGATGAATGCGGGCGTGCCACGCCTCGAGTGCGTCACCCACTTCGTCCTCCGCATACCCGAGCATGGATTTCCAGCGCGGTGAAAAATACACCATCCCGGATTGGATATCCCAGTCCCACAAACCATCGTTGGCCCCACGGATGGCCAACTCGAAGCGCTCCTCGCTGCGCCGAAACGCATCGGTCATCTGGCTGGCCAGCGCCAGCGCGCGGGAGCGGTGCGTCGCCAGCGACCAGGCGACGGCAAAGAACAACAGGCTGATGACACTACCTGCCAGCGCCACAATCATCGGCCTGGCGTAATCAATCCGGGCTTCAAAAGCCGGTGTGGACGTAATGGCCAGTGTCCATTCGTGTCCCTGTATGCCGATCTTGCTGACATGGCGGAACAGTCCGGGGCTGACTGCATGGATGCCGTGCATCTCACCATCGTAGTCATACATCAGGCTGCCTTCTGAAACCACATGCCCGTCATAAATCTCAAGGTCGACATCGAAGCTCTGGCCTTCCTGCCCCAGAATGCCCTGCATCAGATCGCGCATGCGGAACGGACTGTAGACATACCCCAGCAGGGCCTGATTGCGTTGCACTGCAGTATTGATAGCCGCGCCTTTTTGATACAGCGGGAGATACATCAGGAAACCGGACTGCACATCGGTCGAGGTTTCCTGCTTGAGAATCACCTTGCCGGAGATCGCCGGACTGCCCGTATCGCGGGCCAGTACCATGGCGGCATGGCGCATGGGCTCGGAGAACATGTCGAAACCAAACGCACGCTGGTTGCGCTTGTCGAAGGGCTCCAGGTAAACGACGGCGGTGTAAGTGGCGCGCTGCCCGGCCGGTTTGACGGTGTATGCCGGAAAGCCTTCTGCACGGATGTCCGCTATATGCCGGTTCAACGCATCGGGTGAAATTCGTCGCGAAAAGCCTATCCCCTGTATACCCGGAAAGTACTGGTCGATATGCAGGCTTTCGACATAGTCATGCCATTGCTGGCGGCTGATATCGTTCGATGCATTGAACAGGCCGACACCGCCCCGCAACACCTGCTCATAGGCCAGCATGCGCTGCATGACCGCTTCATGCGTTTTTTCGACCACACGCTGGAAATCTGCCCGGGCAGTCGCTTCGACTGCCCGGTTCACCAAGTACCAGGCCAGCGCGGTCAGCGTCAGGGTCAGCAGCAAGGTCAGCCAGGCGACCGCCGGCGTATGGCGCAGGCTCAAGCGACTCCCGCTTTCCTCTGTCAGGCGCATGGCGTCCACGCATGAACCGGCACACGCTCGAATCCGGTCCTGATCAGGGTTAGTTCAGCCATCGGTATTGGGCTGCCAGTCCGAGGCGTCGATGGCTTCCACATAGGCGTGCCAGGTGGCGTGACCGATCAGCGGCAGCAACACAATAAAGCCCACGAAGGCCGTGGCGAATCCGAGCACGACGCCGAAACCGATCAGGCACGCCCACAGCAGCATCGGCTTTTTGTTGCGCAACACAGCGTTCACGCTCGTCACCACGGCCGAAATGGAATCGATCTTGCGGTCCATGATCATCGGCAGGGAAAAGGCGCTGGCTGCAAACACGACGACAGCGAACACCGCGCCCACGGCACTGCCGATTCCCAGAAAGGGCAGCATGTCTCGCAAAGCCGGATTGGATTCCACCGGAAAGAACACATGCACCATCGCCGCTGCCCGGGCCCAGACCAGCATCACCACCAGCAGCACGACGCCGAGCACCAGCAACTCCCTGATGTGATGCCAGCCCTCACGCAGGCAATAACCCATCACGGGCACTTGCCCCTTGCCCAGTTGCCGGCTGATGGAATACAGGCCTACCGCCAGCGCCGGGCCGATGAACACAAAACCGGTGGCCAGCCCGATATACAGGGCAATCGTGCCGAAACGCCAGGCGAAGGCGGCGATCACGACGCTCAGCGCCATCAGCACCACGCCGTAGGTCAGGCTCAAACGCGGTGCCCGGGTCAGGTCTGCCCAACCCAGTCGCAGCCAGCGCAGCGGCGCGCTCATCCCGAGCGTGCGACAGGGCGCCACGAACGGCATGTTTTCCGGCGTGGGCACATCATCGCTTGGTGGCAATTCGGTCATGGGTTTCTCCTTGCTCATGGGCCGGGGGGACAATGCAGGAAACGGTGCAGCGACAGGCACGCGCATGCGCACTGCCTGTCCCTGGCCCGTTCCACCATAGTCTGTTTTACCACGGCCCGTTCCACCATGGCATGGGCCATAATTTTTCACGTACCATGTTGGCTCCGTCCAACCTGTCACCCTGATGCCTTCCACGATGTCGCAGGACCCTTCTTCCAACCCGGCCTGGACGCTGGTTTTTCTGGCGTGGCTGCTGGCGACCCTGTCAACGCTCACCGCGCTGTTCCTCGGTGAAATCATGGGCTACACCCCCTGCCAGATCTGCTGGTATCAGCGGATCTGCATGTTCCCGCTGGTCCTGGTGCTCGCCGCCGGGCTGTTTCCATTCGACCCGAAAGTCATCCGCTATGCCCTGCCGCTGGCGACCGTCGGCTGGCTGCTCGCGATGTTTCAGATGGCCGTGGTCGGCGGGATCATTCCGGAAAGCCTGACCCCCTGCCAGAAGGGTGTGCCGTGCTCCGAGTTGCAGGTCGTCTGGTTCGGTTTCATCAGTATTCCGCTGCTGTCGGTGGTGGCCTTTTCATCCCTCATCGCCCTGCTGCTCGCAGCGCATTTCAAAGGTTCAAAATGAAACAGAAAACCCTTTTTGTCATTGCCGCTGTCGTCATGCTGCTGGCCTTTGTCGTCGGCACGCTGCTATACACCGCGCAGAAAAAAGAACAGACCACGCAACAGGTCGACGACAATCGCTCGGCACTCGTTCGCATGCACTCGCCTACGCTCGGCAAGGCGGACGCGCCGGTCGTCATCGTGGAGTTTTTCGATCCCGCCTGCGGAACCTGCAGCGCCTTCTATCCGCTGGTCCATGATCTGCTGGCAAGCCACCCCGACCGGATACGCCTGGTGCTGCGGTATGCGCCCTTCCACCCCGGTTCCGACAAGGTCGTCGCCGTGCTGGAAGCCGCGCGCAAACAGGACAAGTACTGGCCGGCGCTGGAAGCGCTGCTGTCCACCCAGTCCAAATGGGTCGTCAACCACACGGCGCAGCTGGATCAGGTCTGGTCGCAGCTCGAAGGGCTGGGCCTGAATATCGCGCAACTGCAGACCGACATGAACGCCCCGGCCATCGCCGACCTGATCGCACAGGATATGGCCGATGCCAATACGCTCAAGGTGAACATGACGCCGGAATTCTTCGTCAACGGCAAGCCGCTGCCAAGCTTCGGCGCCGAGCAGTTGCGGACGCTGGTTGCCGACGAACTGAACGAAACACAAGGGCGATGAATTCCATGCAATGCGGCTTGCCTGACCACCGGGGATAGCCGCCCCTTCACGACCATTCCCGGCAACGGAAACTGAAAATGGCGCAGCAAACACTGCGCCATTTTCTTGTCTGCCGCATCAAGGGGTTCACCTGACGAACGCGTCTCAGGCGCCCCAAAATGGGCGCGCCGCACCGTCACAGTGCGTTACGCACGTTCATTCTCGCCACAAAAACCGCCTCGAACAGCCAACACCTCACGCAAACGCCCGCCAGGCCGCGACAAGGCAAGGTGGCATGGCCGTTGCTTTAGCGGTGTAGGCAGGTGCAAGTAGGGAATTTTGATCCAGAGAGGAAATAACAATGTCATATCTAGTCCCGTCAGAATTTGTCACCAAGATGGTGGATGCAGGGGAATCCAAAATTTTCATGTCGACCCGGGATACCCTGATCCGGGCCTACATGGCCGGCGCCATCCTTGCACTGGCCGCCGTGTTTGCGATATCGATGGCGGTTCAGACGGGGTCTCCGCTCGTTGGTGCCATTCTGTTCCCCGTGGGTTTTTGCATGCTGTATCTGATGGGCTTCGACCTGCTGACCGGGGTGTTTGTGCTGACCCCACTGGCCCTGATCGACAAACGTCCCGGCGTCACCATTGGCGGCGTGCTGCGAAACTGGGGGCTGGTTTTCGTCGGCAACTTTGCCGGCGCGTTTACGGTAGCCGTGATGATGGCCATTGTCTTCACCTACGGTTTCTCGACTGACCCCGGTGCAGTGGGCTCGAAGATCGCGGGCATCGGTGAAGCGCGTACGCTGGGTTACAAGGAATACGGTGCGGCCGGCATGCTGACCCTGTTCATCCGCGGCATGCTGTGCAACTGGATGGTGTCCATGGGTGTGGTCGGCGCCATGATCTCCACCTCGGTGAGCGGCAAGGTCATTGCGATGTGGATGCCGATCATGCTGTTCTTCGCGATGGTGTTCGAACACTCCGTGGTGAACATGTTCCTGTTCCCGTCCGCGCTGATTCTGGGTGGCAACTTCTCGGTAATGGACTATATCGTCTGGAACGAGATCCCGACCGTGCTGGGCAACCTGGTGGGCGGCCTGGCATTCACCGGCCTCACGCTGTACACCACGCACATCAGAACGGCAGCCAAACGCGCCATCATCTGATAAGCGGTTTCAACCCTCAGGAAGTCCCGGCCCTGCGAGGGGTTGGGACTTCCTGCCATCGACTGTTTGATTTCATCAAGGAACGCACCATGACACGCAACGAAGTCACCGAATTGATCATCACCCACAAGCTGCGCAAGCAACTGACCTGGCCGCAACTGGCCGACGCCATCGGCATGAGCAAGGAGTGGACAACCGCCGCCCTGATGGGCCAGATGACGCTGTCCGCAGAAGAGGCCGGCAAGATCGGCGCCCTGCTGGATCTGCCCGCCGAAGCGGTCGAGCAACTGCAGGTTGTGCCCTACAAGGGATCGCTGCCCACCGCCGTGCCAACCGACCCGCTGCTTTACCGTTTCTACGAACTGATCAATGTGTACGGCACCAGCATCAAGGCGCTGATTCACGAAGAGTTCGGTGACGGCATCATGAGCGCCATCGATTTCAGCATGGACATTCAACGCGAAGCCGACCCCAAGGGCGACCGCGTCAAGATCATGCTGAACGGCAAGTTTCTGCCTTACAAGCGCTACTGAGTCCGTTAGTGCTGATAGCAGGCTGCCGCCCTGTTCAGGCAAGCCGCTGCACGCGCCCGTTGGCGGCGCCCGCCGTGTGATAGCGTTGCCCCCCATGGAACGCCCCCCCCGCGCTTGCGCCATTCCCCATCATCCCAACCCGGCCCGGACAGGGGCTGCGGCGTCATCGGCAGACAGCATGCCCACTCAGTTAACCGTCACGCTCGGGCAACACTCGGACAAGGGCCGCAAGCCGACCAATCAGGATTTTCACGGGGCGTTCATCCCGACCGATCCGCTGCTGACCGCCAAGGGCATCGCGATTGCGCTGGCCGACGGCATCAGCAGCAGCGAGGTCAGCCAGATCGCCAGCGAAGCCGCCGTGAGCGGGTTTCTGGAAGATTATTTCTGCACCTCGGAAACCTGGTCGGTCAAACGCTCGGCCCAGCAGGTGCTGCTGGCGACCAACTCCTGGCTGCATTCGCAAACCCACAGAAGTCCGCACCGATACGACAAGGACAAGGGCTATGTGTGCACCTTCAGCGGCCTCGTCATCAAGTCCGCCACGGCGCATCGATTCCCGCATCTACCTGTTGCGCGGCAATACGCTCGAGCAGTTGACCAAGGATCACCGCCACTGGGTATCGCAGGACACCAGCCACCTGAGCCGCGCCCTCGGTATCAGCCAGGAACTGGAAATCGACTACCAGGCGCTGCCGCTCGAAGCGGGCGACATTTTTTTGCTGGCGACCGATGGCATTCATGAACATGTCGACCCGGACCACCTGATCCAGCTGGTGCGCGAGCATGCGGCCGATCTGGACCAGGCCGCGCAGGCCCTCGTCGCCCGCGCCTTCGCGCAAGGCAGCACCGACAACCTCACTGCGCAGCTGCTGCGGGTGGATGCACTGCCCAGCCAGGACGCCAGCGCGATATACCAGCAGCTGACCGAGTTGCCGTTTCCGCCGATGCTGGAAGCGCGGATGGACTTCGACAGTTACCAGATCA
>CAJDTZ010000107.1_pt1 | contig 13669 bp, 10 predicted proteins | sample 7390551 | NCBI WGS metagenome assembly CAJDTZ01 (sample SAMEA7055662, study PRJEB34461) | soil metagenome | biome: terrestrial ecosystem; feature: Peninsula; material: soil | place: Antarctica | collected 2016 | reverse complement strand
GCGGGCGAGACATCGTTCCAGCGCGAATGCGGCACATCGAAGCGCGTGTTCACGTCGGCCACCAGCGGGTGACGGGCATCGGTCACGCGATGCTCGTACACGCCCCATATCTTGTGCGGCTGCTTCACCCGCACCTGAGCATGGCGGAACTGCATCACCGCATGCGTGGCCAGACACGAGCACAGGGTGGAGGTGACGTTGTCCCAGGCCCAGTCGATCACCTCGATCAGCGGCTGCCAGAACGCTTCGTCGGCCAGGTTGGCGTGGCTGACGTTGGCGCCGGTGATGATCAGGGCATCCAGCCCTTTCTCGCGGATGGCCTCGAAGCTTTCGTAATACTGTGCAATGTGTGCCTGCGCCGCTTCGCCGCGTGGCAGCGTCGGCAGCGTGAAGGGATGCATGTAGAACTGCGCGATCGGGTTGGACTCGCCCACCAGTCGGTAGAACTGGCGCTCGGTCGCTTCCAGCGCCGCATCCGGCATCATGTTCAACAGGCCAACGTGCAGTTCGCGAATTTCCTGATTGGCCGCGCGCTCGGTCGACAGCACCGTGATGCCGTCGCGGCGCAGGCGCGCGAACGTGGGCAGCAGGTTATGCGCGACCAGCGGCATGTCAGCGGCTGCCCTTGCGTGTGATGGCCGCTTCCAGCAGCGCCAGGAAATCGCGCTCGTTGCGCACCTGCGCGACTTCCTGCGACGTCACGGTATAGCCATGCGGCTGGGCAATCGCCTCGTAGCGCGGGATGCGCGAATGGAACAGGCGCGGAAACACCCAGCGGGCGAAATCGTCCGGCTCGATCTGTGCCACGTATTCGATCCCCTTTTCCTTCAGATAGATCGGCAAGGCTTCAGCAAGAAAAGTCGGACGCAGATACAGCGGCTTGGGATCGGACTGCGCGCGCTTGATCAGCGTATCCTCCTCATCGCGCGTGGTGGTCTGGATGTACAGAATCAGCGTGTGCTCGGCCAGCAGTTCGACCACGCCGGGTTCGTCCAGCTCGCACAGGCTGCCGCCAACGTCGTTGACGAAATGCGGGTAGCCGTAGATTTCCTGGCCCTTGCGGATGAAGCCCGGCACATCGCGCATGGCGGCGATTTCGCCGTCACGATAGGCCGCCTGGCGGCGCGAAAACTCGTCCAGGCTCAGTCCGTTCCATGCCGGTCCGCCGAGCTTGCCGACAAACGTCAGCACCGGACCGAGATCGTGAATCTTGATGTTGTTCTTGATGTCGATCCAGTCGTTGCGCAGCAGTTCGCGCAGAAACGGCACGCTCATCGCCTGCTGCTTGATCAGATCGAGGATCGGCTCGTCGAGATAACGCGTGCCAATGCGGTAGTCGCCCGAAAAATGAAACCAGTCGTGACCGCGCAGCATGGTCGAGATATGCGTCTTGCCGACGCCGGACATGCCGAGCAGGGTGATGCGCTTGGTCGGCCAGGCGCGGAAGGTTTCGGGGGTGAAGTGCATGGGCTCGGCTTTTATGGGGTGAGCGCGAAGCCTACCTAAAAGCCATGCAATACAAAAGGGCGCGATGCGCTGTGCAGGGTCGGCATGGGCCTGCGGACACCCGGCATCGCGTACTGGAGCCCTGTTTATCCGCAAACAGGCATGCAATACAGACTTCAACCCGGATGCGGAACGGACGACCGTCCCTGCGCAGCTGGCCGGTCTGCCCCAGGGGGCCATTCGATCATCGTCATCACGCCAAAACGATCAGCCCGACGTCAGCGATGCTTCAAATGCGTCCACAGGCACGGGCTTGCTGAACAAATACCCCTGATAGGCATGGCAACCGTGTTTGTCCAGAAAATCCCGTTGTGCCACGGTTTCTACCCCTTCGGCAATCACGTTCAGCCCCAGCGCCCCGGTCATCGCGATGATGGCCTGCACGATGGCGGCATCGTTGGGGTCGCAGGTGATGTCGGACACAAAGGTGCGGTCGATCTTGATCTGATCTAGCGGCAGGCGCTTCAGATAAGCCAGCGATGAATAGCCGGTGCCAAAGTCATCCATCGAAAAATCTACGCCGAGCAGTTTGATTTCCTGCATGCGGGCGATGGCATTCTCGACATTTTCCAGCACGGTGCTTTCGGTCAGCTCCAGCTTGAGCTGAGAAGGCTTCGCGCCACTTTCCTGCAGTGCCTGCTGCACCTGCGGGAAGACAAAACCCCGATCCGGGTGTTCCCAGCGCAGCAATACTTCCGCACCGGTTGCCCTGCCGCGACTGTCGACCTGCACCTGATAATGCAGACGGAGTTGTTGCCGGGCTAGCGCCTGGCGCAGATCCGACTCAAGCGCTGCGCGCTTGTCCAATGCCGTCTGCATCAGCGGATCGAAGAAACGGATGGCATTCCGTCCCGCCGACTTGGCCTGGTACATGGCGATATCGGCCTGGCGGAGCAGGCTTTCGACCTCGTCCTCGTGCGCATGGAACAGACAGATGCCGATACTGGCGGATGAATGGCACTCATGCTTCTGCAGTGCATAGGGCCGATCAAGCTCCTGGCGGATCTTTTCCGCAACCTGCTCAGCTTGGGTGGCGGTCACATCCAGCTGATGACCCAGCTCCTCGAGCACCACCACGAACTCATCGCCCCCCAGCCGCGCAACACTGTCACCATCGCGCACGCAGTTGCGCAAGCGTTTTGACACTTCGATCAACAACAGGTCGCCCACCAAATGGCCTTGCGTATCGTTTGTTTTCTTGAAGTTGTCCAGATCCAGAAACAGCACCGCGCCATATCGCCCGCTGCGTGTTCCGACCGCCGTCGCCTGTCTCAGACGATCCAGCAACAGGCGTCGATTCGGCAATCCGGTGAGTGCATCGTAAAAAGCCAGTTGATGGATTTCCCGTTCCGACTGCTTGCGCTCGGTGATGTCTCGATCGACGCCCCGATAGCCTCTCAACACGCCCTCTCCATCAAACACAGGCGCACCGCTGGTTTCCAGAATGACGATATGTCCATCCTTGTGCAGGTTGCTGTTCTCAAGCCCGGTAAAGGGGGCTTTCGCGCGAATGATTTCCTCGAACAACCTACCGACCCGCACGTTCTCTTCCGGCGCCATCAAATCTAAGGGGGTTTTCCCGATCACCTCGTGCGGCTCGTAACCCAGCAGATCCTTGATCTTCGGGCTGGCATAGGTGTAGATGCCGTTTTCATCCACTTCCCATATCCAGTCGCTGGAAGACTCAACCAGCGACTGGAACTTCTCTTTTGCATCGCGCAAGGCTTTATCAGCCTGCTTGCGCTCAGTGATATCGCTGAATATCCCGACGTAAAACGCGATCTCGCCGGACGCATCAGGGACAGCGGTAATGGTCAGGAATTTCGGGTACACCTCGCCATTCTTGCGCAGGTCCCAAAGCTCGCCTGACCAGCGCTTCCGGGTGCGCAGGGTTTCCCGCATTGCCTGATAAAACGCCTCGTCATGACGTCCCGACTTGAGGAATTCCGGCGTACGCCCCATGACCTCGTCGGCTTCGTAGCCCGAAATGTCGCTGAACGCACGGTTGACCCTGACGATGCGCGAATTGCGGTCGGTGATGACTATGGCTTCATGCGTTTCGAACGCCACGGCTGCCACGGACAATGCCTGTTCATGTTCGATGCGGCCCGTAATGTCGAGATTGACGGAACGCGTGCCAACGATGGCGCCCTGCATATCCCGTACATCGCTGCACAGATGCTCGATCCAGCGGATATCGCCGCTGCGTGTCTGAATGCGGACCACCAGCTTCTGCGGGATGCCCTGATGATCCATTCGATGCACGAGCCGGTCCCACCCCGGCTGGTCGTCAATATGGATCAGCCCTCCCATGAAATTCGGTTGCGCATAGAAGTCCGCTGCGGAATAACCGGTTACCTGTTCACAGGATGGCGAGACGTATTCGTAGCTACCGTCGAGACGGCGAACATAAATGAACTCCTGGGCCATGTCCGCCACGGCACGAAACATGCGCTGGCCCTCCATGACCTCCCGGCGAAGGGCAACGAGGGTGGCGACGAGCACCCCAACAATGGTCCCCAGCATAGCCGGGATGGTGTAGCGGCGAGGGGTCAGGCTCACTTCCATGAGCGTCAATTGCATCGTCGCAAACGCCAGCACCAATGCCACCCCCAGGATGGCAAAGCGTACGTAGATGATGCGGTTTTTTGCGACAAACTCAAGAATGCTCAAGCCATGCCCCTTATTTCACCATCCGGATGCCTGGTTGAGGTCAGCGCCTTCCCCAGTTCGATACAAGTGGGCGTATTGATCGCCATTTCTGCGTCCACATCCCGTTTTGCATGCGTTTCATGCCGGCCAGACATGCTCGGCTTGTCTGGCCGGCCAAGGCCATCCGGGCCAGCAAGCATGACCCGTCCTATTCAACATCTAACTCAAGCCACCCTGCAAAAATCGGTGTGCCGTGTAATGTATATCGGCGCGCCGGGATATAACATTATTCAGGTACCCGGAGGCGTCGTTGTGCGGTCGATCAGCGTACGGAAGGCATCGAGCTCACTGCGTGCACCGATCACGACCAGCACATCGTTGTAGTCCAGCTTGTGGTCGATGCCGCGGGTACTGAAGATGAGTTCCTTGCCGCGTTCCAGATCCACCACTCCGAGCAGAATGAGGTTCTGGGTCATGCGTTGCTTGAGCGCCGACAGATGCACACCATGCAGCCAGGAATCATGCGGAATGGTGATCTCGGCCACATTCAGGTCCTGCAGGCCAAACACGGTCTGCTCCAGCAGTTCGACCACTTCCGGTCGCTGGATCAGGTCGTGCACCCGGGCGCCGCTGATTTCGTAGGGATCCACCACCTTGTCGGCACCGGCCGCCAGCAGCTTGGGCGCGGCATCGGGTGACTGGCAGACGGCCACGATGCGCAGCCCGGGGTCGAGCGCGCGCGCCGAAATGGCCAGGAATACGTTCTCCGAATCCTCGGCAAACAGGCAGAACACGCCTTCGATATAGCTGCCGATCCCCACGCCGAGCAAAGCATCATCGTCGGTGTAGTCGATCTGCAGGGCGACCAGGCCTTCCTTGTTGGCCATATCCACCAGGGCCGCGTCACTGCTCACCATGACAAACGGCGTGTGTGCCATGGACAGGCGCCGGGCCACTTCGATGGCCAGCGGATTGCAGCCAAACAGGACAAACCGGGGTTTCATTGTTGCGGGGGCGTGCGTTTCCATGAGCGGCGCTGCCTGAAGCGTTCCTTGAACTGGGACAAACTGGCCTGATGCCCGATGAGCATGAGGACATCATGCGGGTGCAGGCGCAGATCGGGCCCGGGGTTGAAGTAGAAATGCGCATTGCGCAGATCGTAATGCGCCTCGCCTTCGGCGACGGGCGACGCGTGCGGGCGAATCACGCCAAACAGCATCAGATGCTGCCCGGCAAAGTCGATATCGCCGATGCAGCGGGCATCCAGCCATGACCCCGCAGTCACGCGCAGCGGGTCCAGATGGATGCCCCGGGCGCGGGTGATGACATCGTACAGAGCATCGAAAGCCACCGGCTGGCCGATGAACTCCGCCGCCATGTGACCGACCACTTCGTAGGGCTGCACCACGTGGTTGGCGCCGGCCTGGGTCAGCTTGCGCACGGTCTCGGCCTTGTTGGCGCGCGAGATGATCAGGATATCAGGCGAGACCTGGCGCGCGGTCAGGGTGATGTAGACATTGCTGACGTCGTCGTGCGTCAGGCACAGCACGCGCGAGGCCTGGCGGCCCAAGCCCAGGTTGGCCAGCAGGGCATTGTCGGTGACGTCGCCGGCCACCGCCAGATAGCCCTGCCGGTGCGCCATGGCCACCGCCTCTGGTTTGCGATCGACCACGACAAAGGGTTCACGGCTGGCCGCCAGCCGCTGCGCCACCACCTGGCCGATACGGCCGTAGCCGCACACGATGGTCACCCCGGACATCCGTTCCACACTGGCGAACACCCGGTTGTCGCGCAGTTCGCTCATCTTTTCATGGAAGGCCATGACGATAATGGAGGTGGCGAACGAGATCACGGCGATGCCCGCGAACACCAGCACCATCGCCACGATGCGCCCTTCCGTGGTTTGCGGCGTGATATCGCCGTAGCCTACGGTGGTGATGGTGATCACCGCCCAGTAGATGGCGTCCATCAGGCTGCTCACCCGGGGCTGCGCCTGCTCCGCCTCGAACAGATACATGGCCACCGCCGCGATCAGCACCACCGAGCCGACGAAGATCGACAGGGTATACAGCTCGAAGCGCTTTTCCAGCAGCACCTGGCCGAACGCGCTCAGGTTGCGGGCATAGCGGAACAGCTTGAACAGGCGGAACAGCAGGAAGATGCGCAGGATACGCAGGGGCCGGTAGCCGGGCAGAATGGCCAGCAGGTCGATGATGGCCATCGGCGTCGTCATGTAGGCCAGCTTGCGCCGGATCACGTCCCACAACGCCGCGACCGGGCGGAAACGCACCCCGACCAGTTCGGCATGCTCCCAGTGTTCGATCAGGATCTGGTGACTGTCGTTATAGAGCCACATGCGCAGCAGGTATTCGGTGACGAACACCGCCACCACGCCGGCCTCGAACACGTCGGCCCACAAGCCGAGCGGGTGCCGCACTTCGTAGATCAGCAGGAATACGCTGGTCAGCACCAGCACCACCATGGCGCCGTCGTACACCACGCGGCGGTGAGAATGCGGATCGGTCAGCAGCCGGTGGAAAAATCCCTTGAACCCGGCGTAGCGCGCAGAAGCCTGCGCCCAGTAGGCCAGGCGGATCAGTGAGTCAGGCAGGATCATGGTTCCGGGTTGGGCAATCCGTGGCAAATGGCCGGCTGGCATCGCCGGTCAGCAGTCAGGGCAGATTATACGGATCGGCCGGGCCGGGCATAATGGCCCCCTTCGATTTCACGTCTTCCTGCCATGACCGTTTCCCGCCTGCCCGTCCTGTCGCTGCTCGAAACCCGCGTTCTGGGTGTGTTATTGAGTCCGACGTGCTGGCCGCCATCGACAGCCTCAAGGGTCCTACCCTGGTCATCGAATCCAGCGGCGGCCGCGTCCCCCGCTTTGCCCACAACATGGGTAAAGCCCTGCAATTACCGGCGCAGTCGGTTGCCCTGCTCGCGGTGATGATGCTGCGCGGGCCGCAAACCGCCGGCGAATTGCGCCTCAACAGCGATCGTCTGCACCGTTTCGCCGACATCTCCTCTGTGGAAGGCTTTCTGCAGGAGCTGGCCGCCCGGATGGAGGGGGCACTGGTGGTCGAACTACCGCGCCAACCTGGCTCGCGCGAGAACCGCTGGGCGCATGTGCTCAGCGGCGAGCCCGACATGGAAATTCTGCCCACCGCGGATGCCGCCATCAGCGACATGGCTGCGCTCCGGGAAAAAGTTGACCAGCTTGAAGCAGAGGTCGACGGCTTGAAGGACATGATCAGCAGCCTCGCCAGCACACTCGGGGAGCGGGATTGAACACGCAGCCGTCGGCAGAAGATGTTGCGCTCACGCCCTTCATTTGGGCGCAATCTGTCCGATTCACACGATAAGCCACATTCGCAGGCACGATGCGCCAACAGGGTTTTCATGAAAGACAAGCGCTTCTACCATTTTCTTCATCGCCAGATTCCGATATTCATCGCCCTCTCGTTACTGCCGGGGCTGGGCTATCTATTTCTGGGCTGGCTGGCCAACGTGTTCACTCCCGCGCTGGCCTGGTATCTGTTGATCATTGCCACCTCGATCTGGGGTGCGCTGATCTATCGCAATTTCGACTACGACAGCATGAGCGAGCAACGGCGCGATCGCTGGTATCGACAGTGCGCCTGGTTTCTCTACACGTTCTTTATGCTGTGGGTCGCGATTTTTCTGATCTACGTTCAACTCGGATCCTACAAGCTTCACTACATCGCCATCTTCACCGAAATCGGAGCATCGGTGGTGGCCTCGTCCCTGCTGGCCTCGGACAAACGCCTCTACAAGCCCACCATTTTCATGTTGATGCTGCCGCTGATCATCTATTTTTCGGTGATCGGCGAATGGTATGGCTACGTGCTCATGCTGTTTGCCGGCACCCTCACCTGGGTGCTGCTCTATGCCGCCAACAGCACGCACCAACTGCTGATGCAAGCCAATTACCAGGCCACACACGACGCGCTGACGGGCCTGCATAACCGTCAGTTCTTTATCGACCACCTGCAAAAACGGATGAATTCGCTCAATGAGCGTCGCGAATTCGCCTATGTCCTTTTGATCGACCTGGACCATTTCAAGACGGTGAACGATTCGCTGGGCCATGATGTGGGCGACCGCCTGCTGAACATCGTGGTGTCGCGACTGCTGCAGTACGTGCCCCAAAACTGCGTGGTGGCACGACTGGGCGGAGATGAATTCATCATTTCAAGCAACAGCTTCAACGACCGGGCCGCGTGCGAGCGCGCCTCGCTTGCGGTATCCGAAGACCTTATTTCCCGGCTGAAGGAAACCTATATCGTCGAGCAACATCACCTCTACATCAGTGCCAGCATAGGCGTCAGCATCATCAGCGACCGCAACACCGGCGCCAGCGCCAACAGCTTCATCAAGGAAGCGGACATTGCGATGTACGAGGTCAAGGCAAAAGGGCGCGACGGCGTTTTCATGTTCAACGAGGAAATGTCCAACCGCGTCGAAAGTCACCTGGAAATCGAACGCCTGCTGCACTTTGCGCTGGAAAACGATGAAATCACGCTCCACTACCAGCCGCAGGTGAACCGCTACGGCCGTATTATCGGTGCCGAGGCACTGGCCCGCTGGAACAACCCGATACTAGGCGCGGTGTCTCCCGCACAATTCATTCCGATTGCCGAACAGACCGGACTGATCGTAGAGCTGGGCGCACACATCCTCGAATCCGGACTCAAGACCCTGCGCGCATGGCGCCATGCGGGCATCAAACTCGGCCAGTTCTCGATCAACATCAGCATGCGGCAACTCACCCACCACCACTTCGTGGCACAGGTTGAAGACCTGCTGCAACGTTATCAGGATGATGAACTGCGGCACACGCTCGTGTTCGAAATCACCGAATCGATCGTGGCCGAAGACATCAACCGGGTCATCCTGATCATGAATCGCCTGAAAGCGCTGGGCATTCGCTTTTCCATGGACGACTTTGGAACCGGCTATTCATCGTTAAGCAACCTGAACCGGCTGCCGCTCGATGAAATCAAGATCGACCGCGCATTTGTCAATGCGCTATCCCATCACGATGGCGACCGGGCCATGGTGACAACCATCCTCAAAATGGCCGACATCCTCAAGCTGAGCATCGTGGCCGAAGGCGTGGAAACACAGGAACAGCTCGACTTTCTGCAGCGTCACGACTGCCCCATTTTTCAGGGCTACTTCTACTCGAAGCCACTGGCAAAAGACCAGTTTGAAGTCTTTTACCAAAGCCAGCCCTGAATCGGTGAACGGGCCCGACGCGGCCGGCCATCACGCATCACGCACGGCCAGCCACGCCACCCAGCCGCCGCACCCGGTAATATCCGGCGCCCCGGCCAGCATTCTGCTCTCGGACCAGACGGCTGTCTGGAAACGCATTCAGTGCAAGCGATCGCTTGCAATTGCCCAATAAAAAGGGGCGCTCTGCAGAGCGCCCCAGCTTCTTCAGGAGAAGGGTGGATCTTAGAGGTTGTAAGCCCGCTCGCCATGGCTTGCGGTATCCAGACCTTCACGTTCCTGTTCTTCGGAAACGCGCAGACCCATGGTCATATCGATCAGCTTGAAGGCCACGAAGCTGACCACACCCGACCAGATGATGGTGATGAGCACGCCGGTAGCCTGCGTCACAACCTGGCCGCCCATGGTGTAGCCGTCCACACCCACGCCACCCAGAGCGGGCGATACGAAGATGCCGGTGCCGATGGCGCCCACAATGCCGCCGATACCATGGATGCCGAAGACGTCAAGGCTGTCGTCGTAGCCCAGCGCCTTCTTCAGGCCGCTGGCACCCCACAAACACACCACGCCGGCAATCGCGCCGAGGACGATCGCGCCCATCGGGCCCACCAGACCAGCCGCAGGGGTCACAGCAACCAAACCTGCCACCACACCGGATGCAACACCCAGCATGGAAGGCTTACCGCGCAGCATCCATTCAGCCATCATCCAGGACAGGCCTGCAGCTGCCGTAGCGAGGATGGTGTTGATGAAGGCCAGCGCGGCGCCCCCGGTGGCTTCAAGGTTGGAACCGGCGTTGAAGCCGAACCAGCCCACCCACAGCAGCGAAGCACCGATCATGGTCATCGGCAGGTTGTGCGGTGGCATCGCGTCACGGCCGTAGCCAATACGCTTGCCCAGCACGATCGCGCCAACCAGCGCGGCGATACCGGCGTTGATATGCACCACGGTGCCGCCCGCAAAGTCGAGTGCGCCATGCTCAAACAGGTAACCACCCGTTGCCCACACCATGTGCGTGATCGGCAGGTAGGAAAAGGTGAACCACAACGCGCCAAACACCATCAACGCGGAGAACTTCACCCGCTCAGCCAGGCCGCCGATGATCAGCGCCACGGTAATGGCAGCAAAAGTCAGCTGGAATGACACGAACACCAGTTCGGGAATCACCACGCCATCGGTAAAGGTCGCCGCTGTGCTATCCGGCGTAATGCCCGCCAGGAACAGCTTGGACAGATCGCCGATCATCCAGTTAAGGCCACCACCATCGCCAAACGCCAGCGAATAGCCGTACACCGCCCACAGGATCGAGATCAGGCAGAAAATCGCCATGGTCTGGGTCAGCACCGACAGCATGTTCTTGGCGCGAACCAGGCCGCCGTAGAACAACGCCACACCCGGAATAATCATCAGGATGACCAGCAGCGTCGAGACCATCATCCAGGTGGTGTCGCCCTTGTTCGGCACGGGCTTGGCGGCTTCCGGTGCAGCTGCGGTCGGCGCTACTTCAGCCGCAGGCGCAACCATTTCCACCGCAGTGGTTTCGACCACAACAGCTTCTCCAACCGGGGCAGCAGCTTCCTGCGCCAGCGTCAGGCCGGGAGACAGCAGGGCAACCATCAAGCCCAATGAAGCAAATAGCTTTTTCATGTTCAGGCTCCTCAAAGCGCTTCGGGGCCGGATTCGCCCGTGCGAATGCGCACGACCTGTTCCAGGCTGGTGACAAAAATCTTGCCGTCGCCGATCTTGCCGGTGTTGGCCGCTTTTTCGATCGCTTCGATCACGCGCTCCAGCAACTCGGCCTTGATGGCCACTTCAATTTTCACTTTGGGCAGGAAATCGACCACGTATTCCGCGCCGCGATACAGCTCGGTGTGGCCCTTTTGCCGTCCAAAGCCTTTGACTTCCGTAACCGTCAAGCCGGTAACGCCGATGGCGGACAACGCCTCGCGTACTTCGTCCAGCTTGAACGGCTTGATGATTGCCGTTACAAATTTCATGATGTCTCCCGAGAGTGGAAAAACGGGACGGCGAGCCGCCCCGGGTCAAGCGGGTTTAGAACGATTTGGACACCGACAGCAACACGGTGCCATCCGCCAGGTCCTTGGTTTTCGAGCCGCCGTTGTTATAGGCAGTCACACCACCCCAGGTCGCATTGGTCGACTTGATATTGGTATCCACATAGGCCAAGCCGACATTGAGGCCCAGGATTTCCTTGGACACGCCGATTTTCCAGTCGGAATAATCGGCATTGCCGCTGCCGCTCACGAACTGCTTGCCCAGATGAAGACCGAGCGAAACATCATAGGGAAGCGGCACGCTGACATTGCCCTCGAGATAGCCCGACCCACTGGAGTCAGCAATTCCGAAAAGCTTGGTGGTGGAATGCGAATATTTCACGTTCAACCATTTCCAGGTGGCGCCGGCATACACTTCAAACGTATTCGGATTGAAACCCGCAGTAGCTTTGTCCTTGCCCGGGTAGTAGTAATACAGTCCGCCGATGTTTACTGCGACCGGACCGGCGTCGAATGTATATCCGCCATAAACGTCCCACTCCATGTTGGAGCCGGCGAGAAAATCAGGGTCTACGTTCGATGCCCAGGTGCCCAGGTAAACACCACTCGCGTGACTGTAATCAAGGCCGCCCTGAATGGCCGGATCCTTGAACGTCTGCGAAATGCCGCGGAAACGATAATCGTTGGTAAATCCTACGTTGGCGCTCAGAGAGTGCGGGCTATCTTCAGCCATTACCAGGGCAGGTGCGCCCATCAAACCAGTCAGAACCAAGGCGTGTACGAATTTTTTCATGAAAATCTCCGATAGTTAAGGACGCGCAAAATCGCACTACACGTTTAGCACAAGCTGTGCCAGATTTTTTTATACATAAAAACAACAGCTTATGATTTTTCATCCACCTCAACTACAACGTACGGCACCTTTATGGTGCACGGTAAAGTCGCCATGCACGGTCTTCGTGCTGTTCGCTGGCTACCCGGGCTTGTTACACTTCCCCTGTTACCTGGAGGCCACCATGAATTCGAATTCGAAATTACCTCACCCCGCTTTCCTCAATGATCTGGTTGGCAAACTGGGCGAGGCGTTGAAGCAGTCCCCAGCCAAAGACATCGAGCAGAACCTCAAGGCCGGCGTGACGTCGATGCTGAGCAAGCTGGACATGGTGAGCCGCGAGGAATTCGATGTGCAGACCGAAGTACTGGCCCGCACCCGCGCCAGGCTGGAACAACTGGAAGCGCGTCTGGCTGAACTGGAAAAGCAGAACCACGCCTAGATGGCGGTCGCCGTCGTCAAAAGCCGGGCGTTAAACGGCATGAATGCGCCGGAAGTGGTGGTCGAGGCGCACCTGGCCAACGGTCTGCCGGCGTTCACCCTGGTGGGCCTGCCCGAAACCGAAGTGAAAGAGGCGCGCGATCGCGTGCGCGCCGCCATTCAGAACGCGCGCTATGAATTCCCCGCGCGGCGCATCACGGTCAATCTGGCCCCGGCCGACCTGCCCAAGGAATCCGGGCGTTTCGATCTGCCGATTGCGCTGGCCATCCTGGCCGCGTCCGGGCAGATTCCGGCCGACAAATTCAAACAGGCAGAGTTTGCCGGCGAACTGGCGCTGACCGGCGAGTTGCGCCCGGTGCGTGGCGCGCTGGCGATGGCACTGGCCACCCGCGCGTCGCAACGGCAGCTGGTGTTGCCCGTGCAATCGGCTGCCGAGGCCGCGCTGGCCAGCGGGGTGGAAACGCTGGGCGCATCGAGCCTGCTGGAAGTGTGTGCGTGGCTGGCCGGGCAGGGCTCGCTGCTGGAACCCGTTTCCAACAACGAGCCCACCGTGCCGGACTACCCGGATTTTGCCGACGTCAAAGGCCAAACGGCCACCAAGCGCGCGCTCGAAGTAGCCGCCGCAGGGGGGCATTCGGTGCTCATGGCCGGCCCGCCAGGAACCGGCAAGTCGATGCTGGCCGCACGCTTTCCCGGCATTTTGCCGGCGATGGACGAGACTGAAGCACTGGAAGCCGCGGCAGTGCAGTCGCTCAATGGCGGTTTTCGTTTCGAGCACTGGCAGCGCCGCCCGTTTCGTTCACCGCACCATACGGCGTCCGCGGTGGCGCTGGTCGGCGGCGGCGGCAACCCGCGGCCGGGCGAGATATCGCTGGCGCATCACGGCGTGCTGTTTCTCGACGAGTTGCCGGAGTTTTCACGACAGGTGCTGGAAGTGCTGCGCGAACCGCTGGAAACCGGGCACATC
>CAJDTZ010000126.1_pt1 | contig 13798 bp, 13 predicted proteins | sample 7390551 | NCBI WGS metagenome assembly CAJDTZ01 (sample SAMEA7055662, study PRJEB34461) | soil metagenome | biome: terrestrial ecosystem; feature: Peninsula; material: soil | place: Antarctica | collected 2016 | reverse complement strand
CCGTGTCCCTTTTTTTCCGGAAAAAGCCGGTCGACGGCCGCGATGGTTTCATGAGCAATCGAGGCGATGATGCTGGAAGCCTGGATCGACGAGGCGATGTGATGAATAAAGAAAATGAGGGCAACTACGCCACCGAGCGCCATAAAAAATGCGAAGAACACTGCCAGGCTCGGCACAAACTCAGCTTCACCCCCGTGAATCGTGCGCAACACAATCAGGCAATAGGCAAAAATGCCGGCGAAGATGCCGAGCGTGACCTGCGTGACGCGGCTGCGCATGAAGTTCCGCAGGATGCGCGAGGTATATTGGCTCGAAGCCAGCGCCAGCGCCACCAGGATCATGGAAAACGTGACGCCCATGACGGTCATCATCGAACCGGCAAGCGTGGACAACATCTGGCGTGCGCCTTCCGCCCCGACCCCAAACAGGCGTGGCCACTGGGCCAGGTAGCGGTCGCTCCAGACAGAGTCCGCTTCGATCATCGCTGTCGCCAAGACAACGCTGCCCAAAACCATCAGTGAAGGCAAAAACCAGAAGCTCGACCGCAGATTGATCAAGAGTTGACGTAATTTATTCATGGATCAGGCCTTTGGTGCGGCGGTCATGTGTTTGCTCCCTTTCCATCGTTAGCGCGGCATGGCCGACGCGGAAGCGGGCGCCAGAGAGAATTTTCTTGCCTATCGGCCCCTTTAACGGGCCGCCCGTGGATTCCACGATCATGCCGCGGGCGAGCCCCTGGGTGGGGGTCAGTGCAATTCCCCGCACGCGATGCGCGTTGAGTTGCGCCAACACCTCAATGGAAATCTCCCCTTCCATCGCATGCAGCAGGGTGTAGATGGACGGCAACTGATCATCGAAGTGAATATCCACGACACTGCCGCGCACCGCGGCGACCACGCCCGTATTCACCGGAGTACTGTCGGCTTCAGACTGCATGGGTTGGCGGGCATGGTCGGGCGGGGTCATGAGTAGGTGTTAGGCCTCGTCCAACCACTTCCGCGCCTCAGCAGCGTCGGCGTGATCGAAATATCGGACCGTCGCTTTCGTGAAGGGCTTGCAGAACGACGCCATGCCGTGTTGCCACTTCTCTTCCCCGACCATCGCGATTCTTTCGATATCGTTGAAGTGATGAATGGCGAACTTGGTGTCCTCCCACAGCGCACCGGCTTCCCATCCATGAAAATCGGTCATGTCGAACAGCACGCGCAATTTTCCGTGCTGCAGGAGCAGTCGCTCGAACTCGGGGACAAATTGCTCGTAATCCGCTTTTTCCAGTTTTCCGCTGACGTGAATGGCAAGCAGCTTGCCGCCGTTTTCTTCATTGATTTGTATGGTCATTTTTGCTCCTGTGAGGAGTTTCGGCTTGGGGCCATCCCAGCCCGAAGCCCGATTTCCTGAGATTGTTCCAGGGCAGTTGAACACAATGCAGGTGGGACGCGGGGATTTAACGGTGATCGTGTATATCGAGGCGTAATGCGAAGCCAGCTCCGAAGAACGAGCCGTGGCTGAAGGCCCGTGTCATGGCGCTTCATGATCGATTTGTTCAACTGCCTCAGCCCCCTGCATTGCCTTGCGGTAATGGGCAAACAAACGAACTTCGTCGTCATGGCGAACAGGCTGGTCAGGGTCGTAGGGCGGCGCGGTGCGGATCGCCTCTTGCGCCAGGTCAACGTTGATGGCCTTCAATGCCCAGTCCACGCCGGAGATCCATGCGGGTGCCACGAGAACCTTCTTGCCGGACAGCCAGTTTCCCGTGTCTACGGCGAGATACCGGATCGCCCATGTGTCTTCGTCGAGCACGAAGTCATCGATATGGCCAAATTCGCCATCGCGTGCCTGGATCTGATAGCCCATCATTTCGGCACTGTCCCGCAGGTGGGGATTCTCGGGCCTCGCAATCGGATCGTTGCTGAGCGGGACCGGTGCGGGGGTGGCCGTCATGTCGTATGCGCTTGCTTCCCAGTAGATCGGCAAGCCGAAATGACGGTGATATTCCATTTCGTAATGCCGGGATACCGGACGCTCGCTGCTGATCAGTGGACTTTTTTCCACCTGTTCGCGGCTGAGCGCGACCATGATCCGTTTGTTTTCATCATCCACGCCTTGCAGCAATTTCGGTGTGATCAGCACATCGCTTCCGAGCAACCAACTGCCGGTCCGCACGACAAAGTAGCGCACGATCCATTGCCGGTCATCGAAATAGACCTGCTCGATCTTGCCAATTTCGCCGTCCGAAGCGAGCAGAGAATACCCTTTCAGATCACGTAGGTTGCGTAGCTGTTTCATGATTCGACCATGTATTGGCTTTCAGTATAGAAAAAGTACTCATCCACTGTACATGTCGCATCTCATGTTTGGCCGGAGTCAAATAGCGACACCCCAGCCTTGGTTTGCGAAGGTTGAGGATACGCGATACGGCCTGGGCACGCGCTGACTCAATTCATTTATTAATCGTACGGAAATGAAGCGGCCAAACCTTGGCTGTGTGGCTCTATTTATCGTCTTCTTCATGCCTGGAACACCGGCATATCGTGAAAGCTACCCTGCCGGTTTTTTGAAGCATCACAAATCAAACACATTATGCAGCTCAGGCATGATCACCTCGGTTCCATGGAGGTGCTTGGCAAAGGACTGCATGGACTCTGCCTCGCCATGGACCAGGAAGGTACGCGCCGGCTTGCCCACCTGACGCTGCCAGGCCAGCAGTTCGGCCTGGTCGGCATGTGCAGAAAAGCCCCCAATGGTGTGAATGTGGGCCTTCATCTGGATCTCTTCACCGAAAATGCGCACCGACTGGGCGCCATCGATGATCGTGCGCGCCAGGGTTCCATGGGCCGCAAAGCCGACAAAAATAACGCTGCAGTTTTCCTTCCACAGGCTGTGCTTGAGATGGTGCCGCACTCGCCCGCCGGTACACATGCCGGAACCGGCAATGATCACTGCGCCGCCGCCGATCTTGTTCAGCGCAATGGAGTCTGCCGCCTGGCGGGTAACCAAAGGGGCAAGGAGAGTTGACCTGCTGCCCTGACAAGCCTGTAGAAGCCTCTGCTCCTCACCCTCCACGAGCCTCCTATCACGGCCTCTGGCTTGCTTAGGTTTCCTCACCAGTGACGCCACATTGCTAACCAAGGGTATGCCCCAGTCCTTGATTGCAACGTCGAGGAGGTGCCTCATGGAGCCAATCTCCTTGACTATGGTTGCCCCCTGTCTCCCCTCGGCCAATCGCTTGTCCCGGTATGCAGCAATGTGTTTGCTTTGAAGTTGGCTGACGATGAAGTGGCCGAAGTGTCTCTTGAGAAATAGCATCCGCTGCTTGTCGTTCTTAGCTGAGCGCTTCAGGGGTGTGATCTCTAGGATGTAGCGGTCTATGAGTTCACCCACAGTGACCCTGTCCGCTTCAGACCTGTTTACGAAGACGCCTCTGTCTTGCTCTGACTCGACTGACCGAGACCACGCCTCAGCGTCATACTTGGCTTTGAACGTTTTGTTTACTGCTGGAAGGCCAATCCTTCTGACCTGTGCCTTCCAAGTGCCGGACTTGGTTCTAGTGATGGTTGCCATCGCACACCTCTCTGTGACGAAAGTGTGACGAATTGCATTTTCTTAGGGTGGAGCAGAGGTCAAACCAAGGGTAAGTGTTTGATTTGAATGGTGCCCCGAACACGAATCGAACGTGTGGCCTACCCCTTAGGAGGGGGTCGCTCTATCCACTGAGCTACCGGGGCGTGGCGCGCATTCTACCGAATCCCGCGTCGATTGCCGAACTCGACCCAATGCGCCCAATAAGTGTGCAATCCAGCTATGATGGAATCCGGAGAACTTATGACAAAACTTTTACTGGGCGGCGTCGCCATACTGTTATTGCTGGGCAGCGTGGTGTTATGGATGTTGCGCCCGGGCACACAACGGTTAGAGGGCAGCGTTGCGCCGGATTTTGAATTAGCGGACCAGAACGGTCAGATGCATCGCCTGAGCGATTATGCCGGACGCTGGCTGGTGCTGTATTTCTATCCCCGCGACGACACGCCCGGTTGCACCCAGGAAGCCTGCCGCTTTCGTGATGACATCGGCGTGCTCGGCAATCTCAACGCGGCGGTGGTGGGTGTGAGCGTGGACGATACCGCTTCGCACGCCGACTTTTCCCGCAAATTCCAGTTGCCGTTTTCCCTGTTATCCGACCCGGCCGGTCACACGGCTGCGGCATACGGCAGCCTGCTGAATCTCGGACTGATGCGATTCGCCCGCCGCCACACTTTCATCATCGCGCCGGATGGCCGCATCGCTGCGCGCTTCGACAAGGTCGATCCCGCAACCCATGTTGAGGAAGTCGCCCGCACGCTGAAGGCCTTGCAACACACGCCGGGCCACGGTCCTACCCGCACGGGATCTGACAGCATCATGAACTGACCACCTGATCTCATGCCCATGGAACGCGGATTCCCCTTCAACACCGGCACGGCTTTCGTCGTGCTGATCATCCTGATTTGTGGGCTGACGGTGAATGGTCTGCTGCAGTTGCAACTGCTGGGCACGCAGATGCGCACCGTGATCGAGCAGCACAACCGCAAGATCAATCTCGTCACCCAGACCCAGGTTGCAGCCCATATTCGCACTGACAATCTGTTGCGCATGGTGCTGGACGATGATTCATTCGAGCGCGACCAGCATTTCCTGGCTTTCAATCGCGCGGGATTTCTGGTGGGAAGCGGACGCAATGCGTTACGCAAGATTGGTTTGTCTGCATCCGAACAACGCGCCTTTGATGCGCAAACCCGCCTGGTCAACGAGATCGAGCGGACACAGGCGCACGTGATCGACCTGCTCAATGCCGAGCGCAGCACAGAGGCACGCAGTGCGTTGGTGCAAACAGCCATTCCCCTGCAGGAAGCATTCAATCTGAGCTTGGCCGACATGCGCATTCAGTATTACCAGGCCAATCTGGCCGCGCAGAAACAGTCGAAGAAGACCTACCATCGCGCCTGGTTGCTCACGCTGCTGTTCGGCATGACAGCGATTGTCCTGGCGATCCTGATCGCATGGAAAACGCTGAAAAATGTGCGCCTGAAATCACAGCAATTACGGGAACAGATGGAGGCGCTTGAACACTCGCGCTCGGCGCTGCGCGAAGAGGCCACCCACGATGCCCTGACCGGGCTGGCCAACCGGCGGCTGTTTTACGACAGGCTGCAACAGGCCATCCGCCATGCCCAGCGCTACGGGGGAAAAGTAGGCATCCTGTATGTGGACCTCGACCGTTTCAAGGAGATCAACGATCGCCATGGTCACCATATCGGCGACGCCGTGCTGACCGAAGTGGCCAAACGCCTCACCGCCAGCATCCGGGAATCCGACTCGGTCGCGCGTCTGGGCGGGGACGAGTTTGTGGTGCTGCTCGAAGGGGTGCAGGGGCGCGAGGATTTGCGCGCCGCCATCAGCAAGGTCAAACAGGATCTGAATGCTGATTCCAGTTTCTACGGACTCGATGTGGAGATCGCCGCCAGCATTGGGCAAGCACTGTTCCCGGATGACGGCGTCGATGAAGACACCCTGATTCGTGCTGCGGATGCCGCGATGTACCAGGTCAAGTCCGGCAGTGATGCGGATGCCGCGATGTACCAGGTCAAGTCCGGCAGTGATTCAACGCGCCAGCACAACCTGCCCTTCAGTTAGGTCCACGATCAGCCGCGCGTTCACGGCGCGCCTTGGCCCCCCATATCCACACATACTGTGCGCCTGATATGACGGCGATGACAAACACGCTCACGAATACGGCTGGCAACCAGGCGGCCACCTCGAGCACGCCGCCCAAACCGGCCAGCACCAGCGTCAGCAGAACGAACTCGGCAGCCATGTGCGTCTTGCCCAGCCAGGTGGGATGAATCTCCAGATGCCCGGCCAGCCCGCGGTAGCTCAACGCGCCCAGCAAGATGATGCTGTCGCGCAGCAGAATCGCCAGCGTCACCCACAGCGGAATCGCACCCGTCTGCGTCAGCATCACCAGTGTCACCACGCCCAGCGCCTTGTCGGCAACGGAATCCAGTGCCGCGCCCAGCTGGGTCATCTGATCGAGCCAGCGTGCCAGCAGGCCATCGATGCCGTCCGATACCGCCGCCGCCAGAAACAGCCAGCAAGCCGCCTCCCAACGCTGCTGCGCGATCAGCCACGCCACCACAGGGACGGCGAACAGCCGCAGCAGGCTGATGATGTTCGGCAGGGTGACGATGCGTTCGCTCATGGGCGAACCCTAATCAATTAAGCGGCTGTCTGGCAAGTTCGTTCCACAGTTTGTCCAGGCGCTTGGCCGACACCGGGTACGGGGTTTTCAGTTCCTGCGCAAACAGCGAAATCCGCAGCTCTTCCAATTGCCAGCGAAAATCGTCCAGCGCGGCAGGCACCTCGCCTTTGACTTGCGAACGCCGCGCCAGATATTTGTTCTGCAAGGTCAGCACGCTGGCCATGCCGCGCGCGTCGCGCTGCTCGGCGGCCGGCAATTTCTCCAGCCGCTTGAAGATGCCGCGCAGGTAGCGGCTCATGTCCCGGATGTGCGTCCACGGCGTGGTGGTAATGAAATCCGGTGCCACCAGTGCGGCCAGGTGGGCGTGCTCGTCGCGCATCGCTGCGGTGAACTGCGGCTTGGCATTTAGGCGCGCCGCCACCTGGGCATGCAGATCCAGAATGTCCGCCACGTCGCGCAGCAGCGCCTGTTTCACGACCGCGATGCGCGGCTTGGCGCGTTCCTTCTGCTTGCCGAAGGTTTTGGGGTCACGCGGGGTGTCGTCGTCGCCCAGCAGTGCGCGTGTCGCGATGGCATCGATGAGCGCCGTGCGCAGGTGTTCGGGGCCGCCGAAGTTACGAAACTTCAAGGCCAGCGCCGTCTCGCGCGACAAGTCCTTGTCGAGCTGCCTGAACTGCGCGGCCAGCGCAATCCGCAACAGGCGCACCACGCCGCGTCGGGTTTCGATTTCCGCCACATCGGCGGCGTCGAGCAGGCGCAGGTCGACATTCTCGCCGTTATCCACCAGTGCCGGAAAGCCGATCAGGTCGCGCCCGCCGCGCTTGAATTTCACCTGCGCGGGCAGGTCGCCAAAATTCCACTCGACCAGCCCGGTGCGCTCGAATTCGCTGTCTTCCGCGCCGCCGCCATAGGTGATGCGTGCCGCGCCGCCCAACTGCAGGCGCAGTTCGGCAATGTCGCGTCCGCTGGCGAGTTCCGCCCCGCTGTCGTCGATCACGCCGAGGTTCATCCTGAGATGCGCCGGCAGTTCGCTGCCCCAGTCATCGGGGTGGATATCGGCGCCGGTTTTTTTACGGATATAGGCCGCCAGCGCTTCGGTCAGGGGCTGCTCGCCCGGCTTCGCCACGCCCAGAAACGCGGTCACCGCATCGGGCAGCGGAATCAGCGGGCGGCGCTTGTCCTTGGGCAGCGACTTCAGCAGCAGGGTGAGCTTTTCACGGATGAGACCGGGCACCAGCCAGTCGACCTGCGCGGCCTCGATGCGATTGAGCAGATACAGCGGCAGGCGCAGGGTCACGCCGTCGAGCACGTGACCGGGCTCGAAGCGGTAGCTGAACTTGCACGCCACGCCGTCCACGGTCAGCGTTTCCGGAAACAGGTTATGGTCGGCGCCCAGCCCTTCGCCCAGAATGTCTTCGCGCTGCAAATACAGGATGAGCGGGTTGCCGGCTTCGGCTTCCGCACGCCACGTCTCGAACGCCGCGCCGTTGTGGAGACCTTGCGGAATGCGCGCATCGAATACGCGGAAGATGCGTTCCTCGTCCAGCCATACGCCCGACTTGCGCGCCTTGTGCTCGAGGTCCTCGATTTCCTTGATCAGCGCACGGTTGTGGCCGAACCACGGCGCGGCCGTGTCGTACTCGCCCGCCACCAGCGCGCCGCGAATGAACAGCTCGCGCGACAACTCCGGATCAATGCTGCCGTAGTGAATCTTGCGCCGCGGCGCCAGGGTGATGCCGTACAGGCTCACGCGCTCGAACGCCACCACGCGCGCGCCGTCCTGTTCCCAGTGCGGCTCGATGAACATGCGCGTCAGCAGATGCCGGCCGGCCGCCTCGATCCATTCCGGCCGCACTTCGGCCACGGTGCGCGCGAGCAGGCGACCGGTATCGGTCAGCTCGGCACCCATGATCCACTTCGGACCTTTTTTTGCCAGCGCCGAGCCGGGATGAATCGACAGCTTGATGCCGCGTGCGCCCTGGTAATTGCCTTCACCCGGCCTGGGGCGACCCGCGCCTTCGCTTGATCTGGGGCGCGCTTTCGCATCGTCCGACTTGAATCCGATGTTGCCCAGCAAGCCGGTCAGCAGCGCCTGATGAATCGCATCGTAGCCGGCGTCCTTGTCGTTTTCCTTCAATCCCAGTTCGCTGGTCTGGGTATGCAACTGGCTGTGGATGTCGCGCCATTCGCGCATGCGTCGCGGCGACAGAAAGTGGTCCTGTAGTAGCGTTTGCAGCTGGCGGTTGGTTTTCTTGTGCTGCACCTGTTCTTCCATGAAGTCGGAGCGTTCGTCGGCAAACAGCTTGTGCTTTTCGTCCGCCGCCTGCGCGCGCTCCATCGGGCGGTCGCGCGGATCCTGCACCGACAGCGCGCTGGCGATGATCAGCACCTCGCGCACGCAACGCTGCTTGTCCGCCGCCAGCAACATGCGCGCAATGCGCGGGTCGAGTGGCAGTTTCGACAGCTTTTTTCCTGTGTCGGTCAGCTGTCCCTGCTCGTCCAGCGCGTGCAGTTCGGCCAGCAACTGATAGCCGTCGGTGACCAGCCGCGAACTCGGCGCATCGATGAAGGGGAAACCCACCACGTCACCCAGGCCAAGCGACTTCATGCGCAGGATGACGCCCGCCAGCGACGAACGCAGCAACTCGGGATCGGTGAAGCGGGGCCGGTTGGCGAAGTCGGCTTCGTCGTACAAACGAATGCAGATGCCGTCCGCCACCCGGCCGCAACGGCCGGCGCGCTGGTTGGCCGAGGCCTGCGACACTTTTTCGATCAGCAGCTGCTCGACCTTGTTGCGCGCCGAATAGCGCTTGACCCGCGCGGTGCCGGGATCGATCACATAGCGGATACCGGGCACGGTGAGCGATGTTTCCGCCACGTTGGTGGCCAGCACGATGCGCCGCAGCGCATTGGTCGGCTTGAATATCGCGTCCTGCTCGGCCACCGACAGGCGGGAAAACAGCGGCAGGATTTCGGTGCCGGGCGGGTGATGCTTGCGCAGCGCCTCGGCGGCATCGCGGATTTCGCGCTCACCCGGCAGAAATACCAGGATGTCGCCCGAGCCATGGCGCGCCAGTTCGTCGGTGGCGTCGAGAATGGCCGCGATCAGGTCCGGCGCATCCTTGTCCTTCTTGTCGCGGCTGGCCTTGCCCGGGGCGGCGGGGGTGTCGGGCTCGTCGCGCTCGATCGGTCGCCACAGGATGTCCACCGGGTAGGTGCGGCCCGACACCTCGATCACCGGCGCATTGTCGAAGTGTTTGGAAAAACGCTCGGCGTCGATGGTGGCGGAGGTGATGACCACCTGCAGGTCGTCGCGCTTCTGAACCAGGGTTTGCAGGTAGCCCAGCAGAAAATCGATGTTGAGGCTGCGCTCGTGAGCCTCGTCGATGATGATCGTGTCGTAGCGCGAGAGCAGCGGATCGCCCTGGCTTTCGGCCAGCAGGATGCCGTCGGTCATGATCTTGATCGCGGTGTCGTGGCGCACCTTGTCGGTGAAGCGCACCTTGTAGCCGACGACGCCACCAAGTTCACCACCCAGTTCCTGCGCGATGCGCGCCGCCACCGAACGGGCGGCGATACGGCGCGGCTGGGTGCAGCCGATCAGCTTGCCGGGGCGCGCCGTCGCCAGTGCCCTGCGTGCTTCCAGACACATCTTGGGAATTTGCGTGGTTTTGCCCGAACCGGTTTCGCCGCACAGGATCAGCACACGGTTGGTTTGCAGCGCGGCCAGGATGTCGTCGCGGCGCGCGCTGACCGGCAGGTCGGGATATTGGATGTTCAAGGTGGAGCTCAAGGTCGACAAGCGGAGGGCGGATTGTCCATGAATAGCCCGCAGAACAAAAAGAACGCGCGAAAACTCAGCACGGGCATGCCCGGCATCGCACGACCTGCTGCCCTTTTAACGGTTCTGGATGTATTTGCTGTCATCAAAGGTTTCCAGCCATTGCGGACGATAGGCCGCCATCACGGTCACGGCCATGCCGGTCGTAAACGCCTCACCCCAGCCGATAAACAGCGTGGCATACGGCGTGTAGTGCGACAGCAGATACTCGAGCGGATAAGCGCCCGCCAGCACCATCGCCGCCGTGGTGGCCAGCCCGACCGTTGCCACCGCCAGCGCGGCCCCGAAAAATCCGTTGCCGAACACGTAGATGAAAAAATGATTCGGCAGCCCAGCATCAGGTCGAACCCGAGCGCAGCCAGATTACCGTGCCCGAACAGGGCATTGATCAGCAGAATCAGCAAGCCGGCAAAGCTTGCGCGCCAGAAGCCAAACATCAGCGTCAGCGCGGAGATACCGTAAAAATGAAACGACAGGCCCGGCTTGAGCCCGGTGCGGATCTGCCACAGCACCAGCACCACCACTGTGGCGCCCAGAAACAGGTTCAGCGCCTCGGATCCGCCGAGCCGGCGCCAGTCACCCGACATCAGCCAGCGCCAGCCCAGCAGGGCCAGCCCCAGCCAACCCAGCAAATGAAATGATTCGGGCAACGCAAGCGCGGTAAAATTCATGCACGGATTTTACGCGATGCCCCTGCCCGCTGCCGTACCCTGTATCGAGTCCTGCCATGCCTGCCAAAAACCAGAACGCCGCCCTGACCGAAGATGATATCGCCACGCTGGCCGACCTTATCGACGAAGCCGCCGCACGCACCGATGCGCCGCTCTCGCTCGAAGGCATGGATGGTTTCATCACCGCCCTGCACTGCGCGCCGCGACCGCTCGACGAAGCAGATTATTTTCCGGTGCTGTTCGGGCAGGACGATGTGGCCGTCCTGTTTGCCGATGCGACCAAATACACGCGCTTTCAGGCGCTGCTGACCCGTCGCCGCAACGAGATTGCACGTGCGCTGGCCGCCCCGATCGAAGACCTGACCGATCCCAAGGCGCTGTCGCCGCTGATCATGGACTGGGAAGGTATGCTGGCCGAACTGCCCAAACAGGACGCCGCCGCACTACGCGCCGAAGGCGTGCCGCCTTATGCCAGCATGTGGGCCGCCGGCTTCCTGCAGGTGGTGGAACACTGGGAAGACGACTGGGCGCTGCCCGCGGACAGCAAGGACGAGGCTTTCGCCGATGAAATGCTCGACCCGATGTATGTGCTGATGACGCCGGCCGACGAATGGACCGAAGAAGAATCCAGAATTCCCCGCAACGATTACGTCGCGATGGCGATCTGGAGTTGCTACGAACTGCGCGACTTCTGGCGCGACCGCGGCCAGGCGCCGCGCAACTGAACTTACCACTTACCACTTACCACTTACCACTTACCGCTTACCACTTACCGTTCAGTGCCAAAATGAATCTCGTTCTGTTTGACCTCGACAACACCCTGCTCGCCGGCGACTCCGACTACGAATGGGGACAATTCCTCATCGCCAAGGGCGCAGTCGATGGCCCCCACTACGAAGCCAAGAACAAGGCGTTCTACGAGGACTACAAGTCCGGGCAGCTGGACATCTACGCCTTCCTGGCGTTTGCCCTGCACCCGCTGGCCAGCCACAGCCGCGCACAGCTCGATGCCTGGCATGCCGAATACATGGACACCCGCATCCGCCCGATGATCACCCAGGCCGCGCGCGATCTGGTCAACCAGCGCCTGAACGATGCCGATCTGGTGGCCATCATCACCGCCACCAACAGCTTCGTCACCGGCCCGATCGCGCGGGAGCTCGGCATCGCGCATCTGATCGCCACCGACCCCGAGGAAAAAGACGGCCGCTTCACCGGCGAGGTGGCCGGCACGCCCTGTTTCCGCGAAGGCAAGGTCAGCCGCCTCGACGCCTTTCTCGAAGCTCAGGGCACCCGCCTTGATCAGATCGGCAACAGCTGGTTCTACAGCGACTCGCACAACGACCTGCCGCTGCTGGAAAAAGTCCGGCACCCCGTCGCCGTCGATCCCGACCCTACGCTGCATGCCCACGCACTGGCCAAAAACTGGCCGGTGATGTCGCTGCGTCATTCATAATGCGGGCTGTTGCACTGGATTAATCGCTTATGAATGCCTCCGCCACGCTTGCCGAAAGCGTTACCCGCCAACGCGATGCCCTCGCCGACCTGCTGCGCGAACCACTGGCGCTGGCCGCACAGGCCTGCAGCCGCGCCTGGCCCAGCCGTGCCGGTCTGAATGCGGCGCTCACGCATGCCCTGACCACCGTGCCGGCATGCAAATACATGTATGCGCTGGACACCCGCGCGATCCAGCTTTCCGACAACATCAGTCGCGAAGGCCTGGTCGAAACGGATTTCGGCCGCGACCGCTCCGACCGCCCCTACATGCGCGAGGCGGTGCCCAACCAGGGCTTTTTGCTGACCCAGGCCTACATCAGCCTGCGCGCCAAACGGCCGTCGCTGACCGCGATCCAGATCGTGCGCAACGACGACGACCAGGTGCTCGGCTTCGTCGGTGCCGATTTTGACCTGCGCGACCTCCCCATCACCAGCAAACTCTATGACGAGCCGACCTACTGGCGGCAGGTCAAGGGCGACCCGGCAATTCGCGGCGCCGTGTTCCACCAGACCCGCAGCGACAGCCAGATGGACCTGCATCTGGACACCGTGCTCGGCGTCATGGAAGACCTGATGACCGATCGTGGCGTGTTTCACGGCAAGCTGCACTTTTCCAGCAGCCGCGCCACCATCTGGGTGGTCGACGATCCCTATCGTTACCGCCTGCTCGACATTGACGCGCTGACCGATCCGGATACCTGCCTGATCTACCCGCTGCACGACTATCCCGCCAACGCGGTGGTGCCCCGCGAGCAAATCCGTCCGGTACTCGACAGCCTGCGTGCGCTGCGCTTCATGGACGAAACCTTCTATCTGCGCGCCGGCTCGCTCAATATTTTCAACGGCATGGTCGGCCTGACCTTCTCCTGCGACGGTTCGCACTACCTGCCGTGGGACGAATTCCTGAGCAAGGGTTACGATTTCTGGGCGCCCGACACCCTGATCGGGGGGAGTTGCGCGGTCTAGGGCCGCCTGTCAGGCAGCCGTGTCAGCCTGTCGTCGGCACTTTCCGGGGACGGGGATGCAGCCGTATCGTGGCCTGCGTTTTCTTGTCGGGACGGCGCCGGGTCAGTGACGCCAGTGTCACCTTGTCCAGTTTGTCCAGATAAGCCAACGTCGCCGATTGCAGCACGTCCTTGAGCGCGCATGCAGGCGAATACAGACACTGGCTGCCAGAGGGATCGAAACACTCGGCCATGTGGAAATCGGTCTCGGTATTGCGCACCACCTCCCCGATGTTGATGTCTGCCGGCTCGCGCTTCAGGCGCAAGCCCCCATTGCGGCCGCGCACCGTGTCGACCATGCCGGTCAGTCCGAGCTGATGCACCACCTTCATCAGATGGTTTTTAGAGATCCCATGCACCTCGGCGATCTCGGATATCGTCACCAGCCTGTCGCGGTGGCTGGCGAGATACATCAGTGTGCGCAAGGCGAAGTCGGTGTAGGCAGTCAGTCTCATGGCAGCAGCATCCTGTAAATAATGAATCCGCTATTGACCCGGTCGTCCGCGATAAATCATGCACGCATTATATTGGTTTAAGTCCGTCATACCCG
>CAJDTZ010000053.1_pt1 | contig 13880 bp, 12 predicted proteins | sample 7390551 | NCBI WGS metagenome assembly CAJDTZ01 (sample SAMEA7055662, study PRJEB34461) | soil metagenome | biome: terrestrial ecosystem; feature: Peninsula; material: soil | place: Antarctica | collected 2016 | reverse complement strand
TGAGCTTCCAGGGCCTTGATCACGCCGATGTGTGCGAAACCACGCGCCGCGCCGCCGCCCAGAACCAGTGCGATCTTGAGCGGCGGCTTCGGTGCCGGAATAGGCGGCGTAGGCGCCGGCGGTGGCGCTGCACACGCAGATAGCAGGGTGATGAGCAAAAAAAGGGATAGACGGCGCATGAAAAAAACTCTCTGGTCGGATACAGGATTATGAGGGGGGTAATGCTCCGAATACCCAAAAGAAAACCCTAGCCGCTTCCGGCTAGGGTTTGGGTAGATGGTGGAGGCGGCGGGAATCGAACCCGCGTCCGAAAGCCCTCTACAGGCAGTTCTACATACTTAGTTCGGTGATTTAGTGCTTTAGCCTTGGTCACGCCCGCCGAACAGGCTGAACTTTGGCGAGTGGCCTTGATTTAATGTCTGCCCAAGCCACCCGGACAGCCACGATCATACTGAGATTACCCTACTGCCGGTTGCCCGGCCCAACCCGTATGCTGGCTGGTGTAGGGTCTAGCGCAATTAAGCGGCTAGAGCGTAAGTTTCGTCGTTTGCGTTTAAACGATTTTCAGCTGGATTTACGAGGTACTCTGACCCTCGGTATGCCCTACTCTGCTTCGCGACCCCCGTCGAAGCCAGGTCGCCCCCTTGTGTTGCTGCTGCAAGTGTAACGGATAGAGCGGCCATCGGATAGAAAGTTCCGGCGGCCGGCTGATTTCTATGGGCGTGTTCAGCGAAGAAAGGGGAGGGGGTCGTGCGCAATGGCAACCGCCACCATGTAGCCGAATGCCAGCAGGGCAGCACACCAGGCGCTGATGCGCTGTCTGCGGGTTTTGCCGCGTTTGAGGGCGATGGTGCCCAGGACGATATACAGGATCAGCGCGAAAAACTTGGCGGTGAGCCAGCCGTTTACCAGCGGATATTGCTGAATCAGCACGGCCAGGCTGATGCCGCTGGCCAGCAGCAGGCTGTCGTTGATGTGCGGGACGATGCGCACCCAGCGCGCCTGCAGCTGCGGCGAGGCGGTCATCATCCAGGCGCCGCGCAGGATGAACAGCGTCAGCGTGATGGCAATCGTGGCGAGGTGCACCTGCTTGAGCAGGCTGAAATAAGCCATGCTCAGGCGGTGAGGTAGGCGAGCGTATCCAGCGGGTGGGCGATTTGTCCGTTCGCGCCCCAGGTGTGCGGCTGGTCGGCGGTGTCGAGATAGCCCCAGGCGGCCACCAGTGCCGGCATGGCGGCGGCGCGCGCGGCCTCGATGTCGCGCTCGGCGTCGCCCAGATACAGACACTGCGCAGGCGTGACGCCGCACAGCTCGGCAGCGGCCAGCATGGGCGCCGGATGCGGCTTGGACTGCGGGCAGGTGTCGCCGGAGATGATGCAGGCGGCGCGCTCGGCCAGGTCGAGGATGGACATCAGCGGCTCGGTGAAGGCCGCCGGCTTGTTGGTGACCACGCCCCATTTCAGTCCGCGTGCCTCAAGTTCGGCCAGCAGGTCGAGGATGCCGGGGAAGGGACGCGAGTGACGACAAATGTTGTCGGCATACAGCTGCAGGAATTCTTCGCGCATGCGGGCGAAGGCCGGATCGTCGGGGAGCAGGTCGAAGCCGATGCCGAGCAGGCCGCGCGCGCCGTGCGAGGCCTGCGGACGGATGATGTCATCGGCCAGCGCGGGCAGTCCGTGGCGCGCGCGCTGCAGGTTGAGCGCGTAGCCGAGGTCGGGAGCGGTGTCGACCAGAGTGCCGTCGAGGTCGAACAGCACCGTTTTGATTCCGGCGAGTTTAATCCCAGCGAACTGGATGCCGTCAGGCTTCACGGCTTCAGTCGCCACGGCGGGTGGACTGCAGATAGTTGACGGCGGTGTCGGCTTCCAGCTTGTAGATCTTGGTCAGCGGGTTGTAGGTCATGCCGATCAGTTCCTGCGTATCCAGCCCGGCTTCACGTGCCATGCGGGCGAGTTCGGCGGGCTGGATGAATTTGGCGTAGTCGTGGGTGCCGCGCGGCAGCAGTTTTAGGATGTACTCGGCGCCGACGATGGCGAACAGATAGCTCTTGGCGTTGCGGTTCAACGTCGAGAAGAACACCCAGCCGCCCGGTTTGACCAGGCGCGCGCAGGCGGTCACCACCGAGGCGGGATTGGGCACGTGTTCGAGCATTTCCATGCAGGTGACGACGTCGAATTCGCCGGCGTGCTGCGCGGCATAGTCCTCGGCCGATACCAGTTGGTAGTCGACGCTCTTGCCCGATTCGAGCAAATGCAGTTTGGCCACTTTCAGCGCCTTGTCGGACAGGTCGATGCCGCTGACCGTGGCGCCGGCACCGGCCATCGCCTCGGCCAGGATGCCGCCACCGCAGCCGACGTCGAGCACCTGCTTGCCGGCAAGCGATGCCTGCTTGTCGATCCACTTGAGGCGCAGCGGATTGATTTCGTGCAGCGGACGTGGGTGACGTTTTCCCGCCCGGCCACATACACCAGGTGCGAGACCGGATCGAACAGCGGCTGGCTGGTCAGGGCGTGCAGATCGACGGCAACCAGGTCGGCGCATTTTCCCGGGGCAATGCTGCCGATCTGGCTGTCGAGATTGAGCGCGCGGGCAGCGTCCAGCGTGGCGGCTTTCAACGCGGCAGCAGCAGGCAGGGCGGTCGCGTCGCCGCTGATGCCCTTGGCCAGCAGGGCGGCCAGGCGCATCTCGGCGAACAGGTCGAGGCGGTTGTTGCTGGCAGCGCTGTCGGTGCCGAGTCCGATATTGACGCCTGCCTGGATCAGTGTCGAGACGGGCGCAATGCCGGAGCCCAGTTTCAGGTTCGAGCTCGGGCAGTGCGCCACATGGCAGCCGTGTTGCGCCAGCAGGCCGATTTCCGCCGCGGTGACCTGCACAGCGTGGACGCCGATGAAATTGGGCCCGAGCAGGCCCAGCTGCGCCAGCCGCTCCAGCGGGCGCTGGCCGTACTGCTTGATGCTGTCGCGGATTTCGTCGTCGGTTTCGTGGATGTGCGTGTGGATGGGCAGGCCGAGCTGTTCGGCGAGGGTGTTGATGCGGCCGAAGGTGGCATCCGAAACGGTGTAGGGGGCGTGCGGGGCGAAGGCGAAGCTCAACAGCGGCTCGTCCTTGAGTTCGTCGCGCATGGCGAGGCCGCGGGCCAGATAGCCATCGGCATCGACCGCATAGGCGCTGGGGAACTCCAGCACGATCATGCCCAGCGTGGCGCGCATGCCGGCCTGCAGGAAGGCTTCGCCGGCGGCCTGCGGGAAAAAATACATGTCGTTGCAGTGGGTGATGCCACCGGCCAGCATTTCGGCCGCGGCCAGCAGGGTGCCGTCGCGCACGAAGGCTTCGGATACGTGCTTTTTCTCGGCCGGCCAGATGCGCTGGTTGAGCCAGGCCATCAGCGGCAGGTCGTCGGCAAAGCCGCGAAACAGCGACATGGCAGCATGGCCATGCAGGTTGACCAGGCCCGGAATCAGCGCCTGGCCGGGCAGCCGCAGCGTCTGCGGGGCGTCGTAGCGTGCCAGCGCGGCATCGGCGGCGAGTACATCGAGAATCCGGCCGCCTTGAACCACCACCGCATGGTCTGCCAGCGCACCCTCGGTTTCGACGGGTACGACCCATTGCGGCAGGAGAATCAGGTCGGCTGGGGTTTTCATGGTGGCCTGCATTCTCACTGTTTGGCTGCGATTTGGCAAAGTCGGATGCGGCGGGCGACCATGCTAAAATCGCGGGCTTCGAAATTCGAATAAATAAAAGCCGGTTATGGAACAGTTTGCCAAAGAAACCCTCCCGGTCAGTCTCGAGGAGGAGATGCGCCGTTCATACCTGGATTACGCCATGAGCGTGATCGTGGGACGTGCGCTACCGGATGTGCGCGATGGCCTGAAGCCCGTGCATCGCCGGGTGTTGTTTGCGATGAAGGAACTGGGTAACGACTACAACAAGGCCTACAAGAAGTCGGCCCGTGTCGTCGGCGACGTGATCGGTAAGTATCACCCGCACGGCGACACCGCGGTGTACGACACCATGGTGCGGATGGCGCAGGACTTTTCGCTGCGTTACCCGCTGATCGACGGCCAGGGCAACTTCGGCTCGGTCGACGGCGACAACGCGGCGGCGATGCGATACACCGAAGTGCGGATGGCCAAGATCGCGCACGAACTGTTGGCCGACCTCGACAAGGAAACCGTCGACTTCGGCCCCAACTACGACGGCTCCGAGCATGAACCACTGGTGCTGCCGACCAAGATCCCCAACCTGCTGATCAACGGATCGTCCGGCATTGCGGTGGGCATGGCGACCAATATCCCGCCGCACAACCTGACCGATATCTGCACCGCGCTGTTTGCACTGCTGGACGATTCCGAGATCGACATCGAATCGCTGATTGCCATCGTCAAGGCGCCGGACTTCCCGACGGCCGGCATCATCTATGGCCTGACTGGCGTACGCGACGGCTACCGCACCGGCCGCGGCCGCGTGGTGATGCGCGCCACCTGCCATATCGAAGACCTCGACAAGAGCGGCGGCAAGCAGGCCATCATCATCGACGAGCTGCCCTACCAGGTGAACAAGGCCAACTTGCTGATCAAGATTGGCGAACTGGTGCGCGAAAAGCAGATCGACGGCATTTCAGACCTACGCGACGAATCGGACAAATCCGGCATGCGCGTCTACATCGAGCTGAAGCGCGGCGAACACGCCGAGGTGATCCTGAACAATCTGTACAAGCAGACGCAGATGCAGGACACCTTTGGCATGAACATGGTGGCGCTGATCGACGGTCAGCCGCGCCTGCTCAACCTGCGCGAAATGCTCGACGCCTTCCTGCGGCATCGGCGCGAGGTTGTTACCCGTCGCACTGTGTTTGACCTCAAGAAGGCGCGCGAACGCGGTCATATTCTGGAAGGTCTGGCGGTGGCATTGGCCAACGTCGACGAGATCGTCGAACTGATCAAGAGTTCGGAAACGCCGGTGATCGCCAAAACGCGGCTGCTGGAGCGTGCCTGGAAATCGGCGATGGTCGAGGAAATGCTGGCGCGCATCGATCCCGAATTCTCGCGCCCGGTGAGTGCCGGGCCGGAATTCGGTCTGCAAAAGGATGGCTATCACCTGTCTGAAATCCAGGCCCAGCGCATTCTGGAAATGCAGCTGCAACGCCTCACCAATCTGGAATCCGACAAGATCATCAGCGAGTACAAGGAGATCATGGACAAGATCACCGACCTGCTCGATATCCTGGCCAATCCGCCGCGCATCACCCAGATCATCCGCGAGGAACTTACCCAGATTCAGGAGCAGTTTGGCGACGCGCGCCGCTCGGTCATCGTCGAGCATGCGCAGGACATGTCGATGGAAGACCTGATCAAGCCGGAAGAGATGGTCGTGACCCTGTCGCACGGCGGCTACATGAAGTCGCAGCCAATGGACGACTACCGTGCGCAGAAACGCGGCGGACGCGGCAAGCAGGCAGCCGGCACCAAGGACGAAGACTTCATCGAGAAGATGTTTGTCGCCAACACCCACGATTACATCCTGTGCTTCTCCAACCGCGGCCGCATGTACTGGCTCAAGGTTTACAACGTGCCGGCAGGCGGTCGTGCCGCGCGCGGCAAGCCCATCGTCAACCTGCTGCCGCTGGAAGACGGCGAGAAGATCAATGCGCTGCTGCCGGTCAAGACCTTTGACGACGAGCACTATGTGTTCATGGCCACCAGCAACGGCATCGTCAAGAAAACCCCGTTGTCGGACTTCTCGCGTCCGCGCACCGCCGGCATTATCGCGGTGGGACTGGACGAGGGCGATTTCCTGATTGGCGCGTCGATCACCGACGGCCGCCACGATGTGATGCTGTTCTCCGACGGTGGCAAGGCGGTGCGCTTCGACGAAAACGACGTGCGCCCGATGGGTCGCACCGCACGCGGCGTGATCGGCATGAAGCTGGCCCAAGAGAAGAAGCTGATTTCGCTGTTGGTGGCCGAAGATGAAAACGACTTTGTGCTGACCGCAACCGAGAACGGCTTTGGCAAGCGCACGCCGATTGCCGAGTACACCCGCCACGCGCGCGCCACGCAAGGCATGATTGCAATCCAGACCAGCGAGCGCAACGGCCGCGTGGTGGCCGCCACGCTGGTGAAGCCGGACGACGAGATCATGCTGATCACCACTGGCGGCGTGCTGATCCGTACGCGCGTCAATGAAATCCGTGCCATGAGCCGTGCGACCCAGGGGGTCACGCTGATCAACCTGGACAAGGGTGAGAAACTGATCAGCCTGGAAAAAGTGGCTGAAACCGACAACGAAGAAGAGGCAGGAGAATAAAACATGACCATTTATAACTTCAGCGCCGGCCCGGCCGTGCTGCCCAAGGATGTGCTGCAACAGGTTCAGGCCGAGATGGTCGACTGGCACGGTAGCGGCATGTCGGTGATGGAAATGAGCCATCGCGGCAAGGAATTCATGGGGATCGCTGCAGAGGCCGAAGCCGACCTGCGCGAATTGATGGGGATCCCTGCCAACTACAAGGTGCTGTTCCTGCAGGGTGGCGCGTCGTCTCAGTTTGCGATGGTGCCGATGAACCTGTTGCGCGGCAAAGCCGGCGCCGACTATCTGAACACCGGTGAATGGTCGAAGAAGGCAATCAAGGAAGCCAAGCGCTACGGTTCGGTCAATGTGGTGGCAACTAGCGAAGACAAGAACTTCAGCTATGCCCCCGCGCAGGACCAGTGGAAGCTCGACCCCAATGCCGCGTATGTGCACTACACGCCCAATGAAACCATCGGCGGCGTCGAGATGTTCTGGACGCCGAAAACGGGTGAGGTGCCGCTGGTGGCCGACATGTCGTCGACCATCCTGTCGCGTCCGATCGATGTGTCGAAGTTCGGCGTGATCTACGCCGGCGCGCAAAAGAATATTGGCCCGGCCGGGCTCACCATCGTGATCGTGCGCGACGATCTGATTGGCCAGACTGTGGCCGGCACGCCGACCATGTTCGACTACAAGACCCACGCCGACAACGAGTCGATGTACAACACGCCGCCCACGTTTGCCATGTACACGGCCGGTTTGGTGTTCAAGTGGCTGAAGGCCAGGGGTGGCCTCGCCGCGATGGAAAAAACCAACCGCGAAAAAGCCGGCTTGCTGTACGACGCGCTTGATGCGACCGATTTCTACAACTCGCCCGTCGCAAAAGACAACCGCTCGCTGATGAACGTGCCGTTCACCCTGAAGGACGCCGCGCTCGACGAGGCTTTCCTCAAGCTGGCCAAGGAGCGCAGCCTGCTGCAACTGAAAGGCCATCGCTCGGTTGGCGGCATGCGGGCGTCGATCTACAACGCCATGCCGATCGAAGGCGTGCGGGCACTGGTCGACACGATGCGCGAGTTCGAGAAAAACCATGGCTGACGCGCGCAAGATACTCACGCTCAACGCCATTTCCGCACGCGGGCTGGCGCGCTTGCCGCAGCAATACATCATTGGCGGCGATGTCGCCGATCCGGATGGCATTCTGGTGCGCTCGGCCAACATGCACGAGATGGACATCCCCGCGTCGGTCAAGGCGATCGGCCGTGCCGGCGCGGGGACCAACAATATTCCGCTCAAGAAAATGTCCGAACGTGGCGTGCCGGTATTCAACGCCCCCGGCGCCAATGCCAATGCGGTCAAGGAACTGGTGATTGCCGGCATGCTGATGGGCGCGCGCAACCTGGTGCCGGCGCTGAAATTTGTCGAAGGCCTTGCGGGTAGCGACGAGGACATGCACAAGGCGACCGAAGCGGGCAAGAAGCAGTTCGCCGGCATGGAGTTGCCGGGTCGCACGCTCGGCGTGATCGGACTGGGTGCGATCGGTTCGTACATTGCCGAAGCCGCAATCAGGCTGGGCATGAACGTGATCGGCTTCGACCCTGCGATTACGGTGGATGCGGCGTGGCGACTGCCGTCGCAGGTGAAGCGCGCCGAAAGCGTGGAAGACGTGCTGCGCACGGCCGACTTCGTCACCCTGCACGTGCCGCTGATCGACGCCACCCGCAACCTGATCAATGCCCAGCGTATCGATGTGATGCGGCCCGATGCGGTGCTGCTGAACTTCGCCCGTGAAGGCGTGGTCGACAACGCGGCCGTCATTGAGGCGCTCGACGCCAACAAGCTGCAGGCCTATATCTGCGATTTTCCGGCCAATGCGTTGAAAGGCCATGCAAAGGTCGTGGCGTTGCCGCACCTGGGCGCCTCTACCGAGGAAGCCGAGGACAACTGCGCCGTGATGGTGGCCGAACAACTGGCCGACTATCTGGACAACGGCAACATTCTCAATTCGGTCAATTTCCCGAACGTGAGCATGCCGCGCGAATCCAATTTTCGGGTGGCGATCGCCAACGCCAATGTGCCCAACATGGTCGGACAAATTTCGTCGGTGCTGGCGGCTGCCGGGCTCAACATCCACAACATGGTCAACAAGTCCAAAGGCGACATGGCCTATACGCTGGCCGACGTCGACAGTGCCGTGACCTCCGCAGTGAAGCAGCAACTGTCGGCGATTGCGGGTGTGCTCGCCGTGCGTTATTTGCCTGCCAGCTGAGCCGATGGACGAGGCATTGAAGGCGTTGCGTGCGCGCATCGACGGCATCGACGACGCCATCCTGCAACTGGTTTCCGAGCGCGCGGGTATAGCCCAGCAGGTCGGGCATACCAAAAAGGGCGAAAAAATCTATCGCCCCGAGCGCGAGGCACAAATTGTGCGGCGCCTGCGCGATGCCAATCCGGGACCCTTGTCGAGCGACACGGTCGAGCGCCTGATCCGTGAAGTCATCTCGGCCTGTCGCGCGCTGGAGCAAACCACGCGCGTGGCCTACCTCGGACCGGCCGGCACCTTCAGCCAGCAGGCCGTACACAAGCATTTCGGCCATGAAGCCGAGGCGCTTGCCGAAGCCGATATCGATGCCTGCTTTCATGCCGTGGAAACCGGTCGCGCCGACTTTGCTGTGGTGCCGGTGGAAAACTCGACCGAGGGCGCCATTGCGCGTCCGTTGGACCTGATCGTGAGCAGTTCGCTGAAAATCTGCAGCGAGGTGATGCTGCCGATTCACCAGACGCTGATGCGCAAGCAGAGCGGGCTGGATGGCATCCAGCGTGTGTATGGCCATGCGCAATCGTTGGCGCAATGTCAACTGTGGCTCAGTCGTCATCTGCCCAAGGCCGAACGCATCAGCGTCGTCAGCAACAGCGATGGTGCGCGGCGCGCGGCCGCCGAGCCGGATTCCGCCACGCTGGGCAGTGAAGCGGCCGCCGAACTGTACGGTCTCGCCGTGGTGGAAGCGCGGGTGGAGGATGAGGCCAGCAATACCACGCGCTTTCTGGTGCTGGGGAAAACCGACGCCGCGCCGTCCGGACGCGATAAGACCTCACTGGTGATGGGTGCGCAGAACCAGCCGGGCGCCGTGGTCAAACTGTTGCAACCGTTTGCCGATGCCGGCATTTCCATGAGCAAGCTCGAATCGCGACCGGCACGCGGCAGCAACTGGGAATACCTGTTTTTTGTCGTCTGCAGCGGCCATCGCCAGGACCCCAACGTGGCTGCCGCGCTTGCCGAAGTGGAATCGCGCGCCGCTTTCCTCAAAATCCTTGGCTCTTACCCTGCTGCCTCGTCATGACCGGGTGTGATACGACTTGTGTTGGCCTGGCGCCCGCCCACGTGCGTGCCATCGCGCCGTACCTGCCCGGCAAACCCATTTCCGAACTCGCGCGTGAACTGGGCCTCGACGAGGGCGACATCGTCAAGCTGGCTTCCAACGAAAACCCACTCGGCCCCAGCCCCATGGCCCTGGCGGCGGCACAGGACGCGCTGCACGACATGGCGCTGTATCCCGATGGCGCCGGCTTTTCCCTAAAGGCCAAACTATCGGCCAGGCTGAATGTGGCGGCCAGCCAGATCGTGCTGGGCAACGGCTCCAACGATGTGCTGGACATGGCAGCCCGCGCCTTTCTGACTGCGGGCACGTCGTCGGTGTATTCGCAGCATGCTTTCGCGGTGTACCCGATTGCCACGCAAACCGCCGGTGCGCAGGGCATCGCGGTGGAGGCAAAAAATTATGGCCACGATCTGGCCGCCATGCGCGCGGCGATTCGCGATGACACCCGCATCCTGTGGATTGCCAACCCCAACAACCCGACGGGCTCTTTCCTGCCGTGGGCCGAGATCGAGGCCTTTCTCGCAACCGTGCCCACGCACGTGCTGGTCGTGCTGGACGAAGCCTATGGCGAATACCTGCCGCCCGCCGAGCGTTGCGACACAGCCGCCTGGCTGGCGCGCTATCCCAACCTGCTGATCAGCCGTACCTTTTCCAAGGCGTATGGCCTGGCCGGTTTGCGCGTGGGCTACGGTCTCGGCAGTGCCGGGGTCATCGATTTGCTGAACCGCGTGCGGCATCCGTTCAACGTCAACTCGCCTGCGCTTGCCGCCGCCGAGGCTGCGCTGGACGACGACGCCTTCCTGGCGCGCAGCTATGCCCTCAACACGGCAGGCATGGCGCAACTGATGGCGGGGCTGGCCGAATTGAAGATTGACACGGTGCCATCCAAAGGCAACTTCCTGCTGGCGAAAGTGGGCGATGCGGCGCGAATCAATGCCGACCTGCTGACGCGCGGCGTGATCGTGCGGCCGGTTGCCAATTACGGTTTGCCGGAATGCCTGCGCGTGTCGGTCGGATTGGCCGGTCAGAACGCACGTTTTCTCGACGCCCTGAAAGCCTGTCTGTGATCATCGACAAGCTTGCCATCGTTGGTACCGGCCTCATCGGCGGCTCGTTTGCGCTGGCGCTGAAACAGGCGGGAGCGGTCAGCGAAGTGCTGGGGGTCGGCCGCAATCCGGCGCGATTGACCGTCGCGCGCGAGCTGGGCCTGATCGACCGCGCGGTGGATTGGGCGCAGGCGGGGCAGGCCGATTGCGTTCTGCTGGCGATACCGGTGGGTGAGACCGAGGCGGCGTTGAAGCAACTCGCGCCTTACCTGAAACCGGGCGCCATCGTCACCGATGCAGGCAGCACCAAGCTCAATGTGATCGACGCCGCCCGCGCGGTGCTGGGCGCGCGCTGTGTCGATTTCGTGCCCGGTCACCCGATCGCCGGTTCGGAACAAAGCGGCCCGGGCGCGGCGCGCGCCGATTTGTTCCAGGCCAAAAAAGTGGTGTTGACGCCACAGGCCGATACCCGTGCCGAAGCACTCGCCACGGTGAGGGCGCTGTGGGAGGCAGCCGGTGCGCAGGTCGAAACGCTGGACGCCGCGCTGCACGACCGCGTGTTTGCCGCGGTCAGTCACCTGCCGCATCTGGCGGCGTTTACGCTGGTGGACGAACTGGCACAACGTGCCGATGGCGACACCTTTTTCCGTTTTGCTGCCAGCGGCTTTCGCGATTTCACCCGCATCGCCGGCAGCAGCCCCGAGATGTGGCGCGATATCGCGCTGGCGAATAAAGACGCGCTGCTGCTCGAACTGGATGCTTACCTCGCTGCCTTGCAGCTCTTGCGGCAGTCGGTAGCCGCTGAAGATGCCGAGGCCTTGTTGAATATTTTCGCGCGCGCCCGCACTGCGCGCGAACACTGGATAGACACGCAGGAAACCTGATGGAATTTCTCGATTTACCGGCCAACAACCAGGCCAGGGGCACGGTACGCTTGCCGGGGTCAAAAAGCATTTCCAACCGCGTGCTGCTGCTGGCGGCGCTGGCGAAAGGCACGACCATCGTGCGCGCGCTGCTCGATTCGGACGACACCCGGGTGATGCTCGACGCCTTGCGCACGCTGGGTGTGGGCGTGGTGCGCGTGAGCGACTCCGACGATTACGAGATCAGTGGCGTGGGCGGTGCATTTCCGGTCAAGCAGGCTGAACTGTTTCTGGGTAATGCGGGCACGGCGTTCCGCTCGCTGACGGCCGCTTGTGCGTTATCGGATGGCACGTATGGGCTGACAGGGGTGGCGCGCATGCACGAACGCCCCATTGGCGATCTGGTCGATGCGCTGCGCCTGCTCGGTGCGCGCATCGACTATCTCGGCGCGGAAGGGTTTCCGCCGTTGCGCATTCATCCCGCCACCCTGGTCGGCGACACCACCGAGGTGCGCGGCAACGTGTCGAGCCAGTTTCTGACCGGCTTGATGATGGCGCTGCCCTTGCGGCAACGCAGCACCACGATAGAAGTCGTGGGCGAACTGATCTCCAAACCGTATATCGGGATCACGCTGGCCATGTTGCGCCGCTTCAGTGTCAATATCGCGCGGGATGGCTGGCAGCGCTTTGGCGTGCCGGCCACCGCGCGCTACCAGAGCCCGGGTGAAATCTGGGTCGAAGGCGATGCGTCGTCGGCCTCGTATTTTCTCGCTGCGGGCGCGATCGCGGGCGGCCCGGTGCGGGTGGAAGGCGTGGGCCGGGACAGCGTGCAGGGCGATGTGCGCTTTGCGGATGCGCTGGCATTGATGGGCGCACGAATCGAGATGGGGCCGAACTGGATCGAGGCACGCGCACCCAAAAGCGGACGGCTCAAGGCCATCGACCTCGACTGCAATCACATTCCCGACGCCGCGATGACGCTGGCCGTGGCCGCGCTGTTTGCCGACGGGGTGACCACGCTCAAGAACATCGCCAGCTGGCGGGTGAAGGAAACCGATCGCATCGCGGCCATGGCCACCGAACTGCGCAAGGTGGGCGCAACGGTCGAAGAAGGCGCGGACTTCATCCGCATCACGCCGCCGCAGGCCCTGACGCCCAACGCCGTTATCGATACCTACGACGACCACCGCATGGCCATGTGTCTGTCGCTGGTGACGCTGGGCGGGGTGCCGGTGCGGATCAATGAACCGGGCTGTGTGGCGAAAACCTTCCCCAGCTATTTCAAGGTGTTTGCCGGGATTTCGCAATGACCCAGTCGATGGATTCTGTTCCGGTCATCGCCATTGACGGCCCGTCGGCTTCGGGCAAGGGCACCGTGGCCGAGCGCGTGGCGGCGGCCCTGGGCTTTCACTTCCTCGATAGTGGCGCGCTCTACCGGCTGACCGCGCTGTCGGCGATGAAACACGGCGTGGCGCTGGATGATGAGGCCCGAGTGGCAGACTTGGCCGTGGCTCTACCCGCAAGCTTTCGCGCGGGTGCGGTGTGGCTGGTTGATGAAGATGTCACCGATGTGATCCGCGCCGAAGTGGTGGGCGAGGGCGCATCCAAAGTGGCGGCGCTGCCGGCGGTGCGCACGGCCTTGCTCGATCGTCAGCGCGCTTACCGCCAGGCCCCGGGGCTGGTGGCCGACGGCCGCGACATGGGCACGGTGGTGTTTGCCGACGCGGTGGCCAAGGTCTTTCTGACGGCCAGCGCCGAGGCGCGGGCAGAGCGCCGGTATAAGCAGTTGATCGAAAAGGGGAACTCTGCTAATCTCCCCGCCCTTGTTGCTGATATGCAGGCGCGCGATGCGCGCGACACGGCCCGGGCCGTGGCGCCGCTGAAACCCGCCCCCACTGCGCTGTTGCTCGACACGACCCTTATGGATGTCGAGTCGGCGGTGCAGGCGGTACTGGCGCATTTTGCCGAATGCACGGCAGGTGCCTGATGCACAACCGGCAGCAGGAAATACGATTTACCCCGTGGTGGTCTGCGCCCTGCAGGCTGCCGATGTGCAACTAACCCCGTCCTCACCGACGGACTGAAGGTTTTATATGTCTACTGCAACCGCTTCTGCCCCCGAATCGATGGAAAGTTTTGCCGCGCTGTTCGAGGAATCCCTTGAGCATCAGGAAATGCGTCAAGGCGAAGTCATCACCGCCGAAATCGTCGGCATCGACGGCAACTTCGTGACGGTGAACGCCGGCCTCAAATCCGAGAGCCTGATTCCGATTGAAGAATTCAAGAACGATCTGGGCGAA
>CAJDTZ010000037.1_pt1 | contig 13997 bp, 7 predicted proteins | sample 7390551 | NCBI WGS metagenome assembly CAJDTZ01 (sample SAMEA7055662, study PRJEB34461) | soil metagenome | biome: terrestrial ecosystem; feature: Peninsula; material: soil | place: Antarctica | collected 2016 | reverse complement strand
CCGCAGTAGTAGCAAAGCGAATCGCAAAATGGAATATGGGCATACAGCGACAACTCTCGATCAGGCGCCGGTGCGGCCAGGGCTTCGATCCAGTCGGACTCGCCAAAATCAGTATGGAAATAGGGTGCGGTCGGATACGAGGTGTAGCGCGGACCCGGTACGCTGTATTTTTGCAGCAGGTCCAGAGTGGTCGAGGTCATTTGGGCACCCTCAATTTGGATAAAGTTATCTTTTTATTATAGCCATCCCCCGAAATCCCGTCCAATGACAGGGCCCGGTCTGTTACGGCACCGTCACCCTGAGTGTGCCGAATTCATCGCTGGACAGGGTCAGCTCGTCACCGGGCGCAAACCGCCAGCCTTCGAAGTGGCCGAATTCGGTGCGGGACTGGGGCTCGAGATTGAGCTTGAATCGCTTGGCCGTGGACTGGCCGGGATTACGCACGCCCAGCAGAACGGGCAGATAACGGTCGCTGGTGTTGTCGATCATGGCAACCAGCCCCATCCCCAGCATGGACGAACGGAAACTGACCACCGCCGGCAAAGCCGTTTGGGCCGAGGCGGCCACCGCAGCCTGGTAATCCGTCTCCTTGTAGGCCAGCTGCGCCTTGAGCTGTTCGACTTCGCGCAGGCTGTCGGTCAGCTGGTTACGGGTTTCAACCAGATAGCGCTCGGCCTGCTGGCGGACTTCGACTTCCTTCGACATGCGCCGCTTCAAATCGCCCAGATCGACATTCAGCATGAAGGCATACAGCACCAAACCGCCCACCAGCAAAGCCAGCACGACATTCAGGCCGATGGAGACCATCAGGCCACGTCGTTTGGGCTGCGCGTTCGCCGGGGTCACCGGGGTCACCTTGCGGTCCTCCCTGCCCATTCCCATGTGGGTCTCCATGTCTAGCCGGTGTTGCGCATTCCGGCAGCGATTGCGTTGATCGTGCGCTTGAGCGGGGTCAGCCAGGAATCCTGTTCGGCGTCCCACACGCTTTCGGAACGGTAATGCTTCAGCAAACGCACCTGGATGTGGTTGATCGGGTCAATGTAGGGGCGACGACGCGAGATCGACAACGCCAGCGTCTGGTTGTCTTCCAGCAGCGACCCAATCTGGGCAACCTGTTTGACGCCTTCCACGGTCAGCGCATATTCATCGGCAATCGCGCGATACACCACCATGGTGTTGGGGTGGTCGCACAGGCGCGCATATTCTTCGGAGATTTCCATGTCGGCCTTGGTCAATGCCATTTGCACATTGGACAACAGGCTGCGGAAGAACGGCCACTCGCGGACCATCGCCTGCAGGTGTGCCAGCCCATCCGGCTGATTGTCGATAAAGTCTTTCAAGGCGCTGCCGATCCCGTACCAGGCAGGCAGCGTGTGGCGCGACTGCGCCCAGCCGAACACCCAGGGAATCGCCCGGATCGACGCCAGCGAACGGTCGGCCTTCTTGCGATGCGACGGACGGCTGCCGATGTTGAGCAAGCCGATTTCGGTGACCGGGGTGCTCTCGTAGAAATAATCGATGAAGCCGGTCATGCCGATCAGCGCACGGTAAGAGGTCTCGCCCGCTGCCGCGATTTCACGCATCCAGTCGAGATAGTCCTGCGGATAGCGCGCGTCGCTTGAAGCCAGCGCGGTGGCGCTGGCCTTGAGCAGGCCCGTGATGCCCATGCCGATTTCGTAAATGGCGGTTTCGGGTTTGCTGTATTTGTAATACAGCATTTCACCCTGCTCGGTGAACTTGATTTCGCCGTTGACGGTGCCCGGCGGCTGCGACAGGATCGCATCGTAAGTAGGGCCGCCACCGCGGCCGACCGTGCCGCCGCGGCCATGAAACAGCCGGCATTCGACGTCATACTTTTTGGTCAGCGCGATGATCGAAAGCTGGGCCTGATAAAGGTTCCAGTTCGACGCCAGAATGCCGCCATCCTTGCAGGAATCCGAATACCCCAGCATGACTTCCTGGTGGTTGCCATTGGCGGCAACCAGTGCGCGGTACACCTTGTTCGACAGCAACTGGTCGAGTATGGACTGGCTGTGCTGAAGATCTTCCACGGTTTCAAACAAGGGCGCGACCTGAATGCGGCAGAACCAGTTTTGTCCATTGTGGCCACACAAGCCGACCAGCCGCGCCAGCAGCATCACCTCCAAGACGTGGGAAGCGCTGTGGGTCATCGAAATCACATAGGTCCCGAAAACCTCGTCGCCCACTTCGGCCTGCAGTTTGGCCATGCGCCAAAACACCGCAAGCGCCTCGCGCGCCTCGTCATCCAGTCCGTCGTCCTTGATCTCGATCGGGTCGATGTGGCCGATCCAGGCAGCCAATCGCTGCTGGCGCGCGTCTTCGGTCGCGCCCGCGTAGTCGAAATCGGGGTCGACCTGCTGCATCACCGCGGTCACGGTGCGTGTGTGCACGGTCGATTCCTGGCGGATGTCGAGCTGCAACAGGTGGAAGCCAAAACTTTCGGCCAGCCGGATCAGCGCCTGCAAATCGTGCATCGCCACGATGCGGTCGCCATGACTGATCAGCGAATCGCGCAACAGGTAAAGATCTTCGAGGAATGCGGGCGCATTTTCATACGACAGATGCGACGTGAAGCTGGGCACGTCGGCCAGGCACTGATGGATATAGGACAGGTTGGCATCCAGTCGCGCCAGCATGATCGCCGCCATGCGCCGATAGGGTTCGCGGCTGTATATCTGGACCGCCGTGCCGCGAAACACCTGTTCGCCGAATTCTGCTTCGTATTCGGCCAGGCGCGCCAGGAACGGCGCGGAAGGGGTACACCAGCCGCTGCTATGGGTCAGCGATTGGCGCAGATCCAGCACCCGCAGGCGGTACTCTTCGAGTGCCGCCTGCATCTGCGTATGCACGGTCCACTCGGTGACATCTGCCGTCACGAAGGGGTTGCCGTCACGGTCGCCGCCGATCCATGAACCAAAGCGGATAAAACTCGGCACGCTGATCGGAGCCACGCCGTCGGCGTTGACGCCGTAATGCTTGCGCAGCGCCTTTTCAAAAAACAGATAGGCCTTCGGCACCGCCTCAAACAGGCTTTCCCGCACGTAATACAGACCATTGCGCACTTCGTCATGCACTTCGAGCTTGGCGGATCGCAGCTCGTCGGTGCGCCACATCACCTGAATTTCGGCTGCCAGCTGGGCTTCCAGCTCATGCTGATCGTTCACCCCCAGATGGAGGCTGTACAACTGATCACAAATCAGGAATATGCGGCGCATGCTTTCCATCACTGCACGGCGGCGCGCTTCGGTCGGGTGCGCGGTAAACACGGGCGCATAGTGCAGACGATTGACCATCGCCTGCAGGGTGTTCACCGACACACCCTGCGTTTTCAGATCAGCCAGGGTGCGTTCGAACGAACCTTCCCACAGGGGCATGCCGTGCGACAGCATGCGGCGGCGATTACGGTGCGCAAAACTTTCTTCGGCCACGTTGACCAGCTTGAAATAGCTGGAGAAGGCACGCACCACCAGCTCCACCTTTTCGGCCGGCATGGCATCGATCATGTCCATCAACTCGGTGCGGCGCTGCTGGTCTTCCTGTTGCTGCAATTCGGCAAAGCCGCGCCGCAGGGTTTCCACCGCCTCGAACACGTCTTCGCCGGCAAACTGCAGCACCACCTGGCCGAGCAATGTCCCCAGCATTTTGACCTGCGCGCGCAGGTGGTCGTCCGTCAGGAGGATTTCGGGTGCATTCATGGGCGGATATAAAAAGTTAGTGCAACAAAGCAGGTCATTTTCGCATAGTCGGCACGCATCACCCAACCGCGCGGCGGACGTTGCGGAACATCCGCAGCCATGGGCCGGCGCCGGCCATGCCGTCCGGCTTCCAGGACAACTGCACGGCGCGGAACACGCGCTCGGGATGCGGCATCAGAATGCTGAAGCGGCCATCCGCCGTGGTGAAGCCGGTCACGCCGCCGGCCGAGCCATTGGGATTGAACGGATAGGCTTCGGTTGCCGCGCCCCGGTGATCGACATAGCGCAAGGTCTGCTGTGCCTGCCCGGCATGGGCGGGATCGCGGAACACCACTCGACCCTCGCCGTGCGATACCGCAATCGGCATCACCGACCCGGCCATGTCGGCGAAGAACAGCGACGGCGAGGCCAGCACTTCGACCTGCGCAAAACGCGCTTCGAACTGTTCCGACAGATTGCGTTCGAAGCGTGGCCAGGCTTCCGCGCCCGGAATCAGGTCGTGCAGCTGGCTCATCATCTGGCAGCCGTTGCAGACGCCCAGCGCAAAGGTGTCGGCGCGGTCAAAAAACGCCGCAAACTGGTCGCGTGCACGCGGATTGAACAGGATCGATTTGGCCCAGCCACCGCCCGCGCCGAGCACGTCGCCATAACTGAAGCCGCCGCATGCGGCGAGGCCGCTGAAGTCGCCGAGGCTGACCCGGCCGGCGAGAATGTCGCTCATGTGCACGTCGACCGCAGCAAAACCAGCGGCATCGAAGGCGGCCGCCATTTCAACCTGGCCATTGACGCCCTGCTCGCGCAGCACCGCGACACGCGGGCGCTTGCCGTTGGCGATGAAGGGCGCGGCGATGTCAGTCTGCGCGTCGAAGCTCAGGGCAAAACGCAGCCCCGGATCAGCTGCGTCGGCATGGGTTGCAAATTCCTGCTCGGCGCACGCGGGGTTGTCGCGCAGCCTGGCCACTTCAAAACTGGTGCGCGCCCAGGCACGCTGCAGATCGGTACGCGCCTCGTCGAGGATCAGCTTGTCCTTGCGCAGCACGCGCACCCGGTCAAGCGCATTGAGCTGGCCGACGACATGAAACTCGCCGCGCAGGTCGGCGTCCATGAACGCCTGCATCACAGCGGACGTATCGGCACGGCGAACCTGCAGCAGCGCGCCCGCCTCCTCACTGAACAGCACGTTGAAAATGCGTGCGGAATAATCGGCCTCATCCAGTTCGACCGGTTCCGGCAGCCCGACGACTTCGACTTCGTGACGAATCTGGTCGATGCACAAATCATCGACGTCCAGATCCAGCCCGCAGTGTCCCGCAAACGCCATCTCGCACAACGTGGCAAACAGGCCGCCATCGGAGCGATCATGGTAGGCGAGCAGCTTGCCGGCGGCATTGAGCGCCTGCACCGTATCGAAAAACGCGCTCAGCGCCGCCGCCACGGGCGCGTCCGGGCAGTGCTCGCCCACCTGCTTGTAAACCTGGGCAAAGCTCGATCCGCCCAGCCGGTTCCGGCTCAGTCCCAGATCGATCAGAATCAGATCGGACTCACCGGCGTCGGTGCGCAGCTGCGGCGTCAGGTGCACGCTCGCATCAGGCGTATTGGCGAACGCCGAAATCACCAGCGAGATCGGCGAGGTCACCGCCTTCTTTTCACCGGCGGCATCCCACACGGTTTTCATGCTCATCGAATCCTTGCCGACCGGGATGCTGATGCCCAGCGCCTGACAATAATTCGAAACCGCCGCCACTGTATCGAACAAGGCGGCATCCTCGCCGGGGTGGCCGGCCGGCGCCATCCAGTTGGCCGACAGTTTCACCTGCGTGAGGCCGTCCACGCGTGCGGCCGCCATATTGGTGATCGCCTCGACGATCGCCATGCGGCCCGATGCGGGTGCATCGATCAGCGCCAGCGGCGCCTTCTCGCCGATGGAAAACACTTCGCCCTGCGTGGTCTGGTAGCCCGCCAGCGTGATCGCGCAATCGGCCACCGGAACCTGCCATGGCCCCACGCACTGGTCGCGCGCGGTAAGGCCGCCGACCGTGCGGTCGCCAATCGAGATCAGGAACATTTTTGATGCCACGCCGGGCAGCGCCAGCACGCGATACACCGCGTCCTTGAGGTCGATGCCATCGAGTTGCACCGGCGCCGGCGTGGTCGCCTGATGCACCACGTCGCGGGTCATGCGCGGCGGCTTGCCCAGCAGCACCTCAAGGTCCATGTCGACGGGCGAATTCTGGAAATGGCTGTCGGTCACCAGCAAGCGGTTGTCTTCGATGGCCTCGCCCAGCACCGCGAACGGGCAGCGCTCGCGCGCGCAGATGGCGCGGAATTCCCCGATGCGATCGGCGGGAATCGCCAGCACGTAACGTTCCTGCGATTCGTTGCACCAGATTTCGCGCGGCGACATGCCGGATTCTTCGGAAGGCGCTGCACGCAGCTCGAACCGGCCGCCGCGACCGCCGCCATGCACCAGTTCGGGCAGCGCGTTGGAGAGGCCGCCGGCGCCAACGTCGTGAATCGACAGAATCGGGTTGTTCTCGCCCAGCTGCCAGCAACGGTCGATGACTTCCTGTGCACGCCGTTCCATTTCCGGGTTACCGCGCTGCACCGAATCGAAGTCGAGATCGGCGGCGTTGGAGCCGGTGTCCATCGACGACGCCGCGCCACCGCCGAGGCCGATCAGCATGCCGGGGCCGCCCAGTTGGATCAGCAACGTGCCGATCGGCAGCATCTTCTTCGCCACGTGGTCGTCGCGGATGCTGCCGACGCCGCCCGCCAACATGATGGGCTTGTGGTATCCGCGGCGCTGTCCGGACACGGTTTCCTCAAAGGTACGGAAGTAGCCAGCCAGATTGGGGCGGCCGAACTCGTTGTTGAACGCAGCCGCACCGATCGGGCCTTCAAGCATGATGGCGAGCGGGGTGACGATGCGCTCGGGCTTGCCGTAGGCGTCGCTTTCCCACGGTTGAACGTAGCCGGGAATATTCAGGTTCGAGACGGAAAAGCCGCACAGCCCGGCCTTGGGCTTGGAGCCGGTACCGGTGGCACCTTCGTCGCGGATTTCGCCGCCGCTGCCGGTGGCCGCGCCGGGAAACGGTGAAATCGCCGTCGGGTGGTTGTGCGTTTCCACCTTCATCAGCACATGCGTCAACTCGCTGCTGTAGGCGTAGCTGCCGTCGGCACGCGGGTAGAACCGGTCGATCTGCGCGCCTGCGATGACGGAGGAGTTGTCCGAGTACGCCACCACGGTGCCTTCGGGATGGGCGGCATGGGTCTCGCGGATCATGCCGAACAACGACTTGGCCTGCGCCGCGCCGTCGATCACCCACGAGGCGTTGAATATCTTGTGGCGGCAGTGCTCGGAATTGGCCTGCGCAAACATCATCAGCTCGACGTCGGTGGGGTTGCGCCCGATGCGGCTGAAGTTGTCGATCAGGTAATCCAGTTCGTCGTCGGACAGCGCCAGGCCGAGGCTGCGATTGGCGGCTTCGAGCGCGGCGCGGCCGCCGGCCAGCACGTCGACCGTCGCCAGTTCGCGCGGCGGCACGTGCCGGAACAACGCATCCGCACCCGCCAGGGTAACCATCACGACTTCGGTCATGCGATCGTGCAACAGCGGCCAAACAATCTTCTGATCGGCCGCCGACAGCGCCGTGCCCGAGACGTCGCACAGGCGATACGCCACGCCGCGTTCAATCCGGCGCAACGGGGTCAGCCCACTGTTTTTCAGAATATCGGTCGCCTTGGATGACCAGGGCGAAATGGTGCCTGGGCGCGGCGTGACCAAAAACTGTACCTCAGCCGCCGCGGGGTGGGCGGTCGGCATGCCGTAATCCAGCGTACTGGCCAGCTGCGTGCTGGCTGCCGCATCCAGTTCGGCATCCAGCTCCAGAAAATGCCAGTAGCGCGCCGTCACTTCGCCCAGGGCGATTCCTTGCCGGGCGGCCTCCTGGCGAATTTTGTCGATGCGGAATGCGGACAGCGCAGCACTGCCGGGGAGCGAAACGATGGAAGACATGTGCGTCGTTGCAAGCGGGGCAAAGACGCTATTTTAGCCGAATTGAGGGGCGCAGCCGGGTCGTTCTAGTGCTTGATCGCGCCCTGCTTGCGCCAGATTTCCAGACATTCGAGACCACAGAAATGATGGACGTAATCCTGCGCGTCGGCGAGCCTGACCGAATCGGCCGGAATTTCCTGCAGGCAGACTTCACACGTCACCACGCGGCAAGTCGCATCATCAGAACATTGTTCAACCGGCGCGCCGGCGGGACTGCGATGACGGGTATCCATCACGACACTCCTTGAGCCATTTCGATACCCCCAGTCTAGATTGCACGGTGTGACTTGCAACACCAGCACCCTGCAGCCCGATGCCACGACAGGTCGCGCCCACGTTGCGTTTTTGCCATGAAGCCCCGTAATATCCAGGCACGCGCCACCGGGATTAAGATGCCGGTATCGCCACGCCACGCGCCCGTCCAGCCCGATGCCCATCCAGCCATACACCCTCGTCTCTCCGCCGCTGTTCAAGGCCGCCGATATCCGGCGTTGCGAACAACAATGGGCAGCCAGCCATCCAGAAGACGCGCTGATGGAAAAGGCCGGCGCGGCGGCGGCCGATCTGGCGTATCGGCTGGCCAGCGAGATGGGTGGGCCCATCCTGATCCTGGCCGGCCCCGGCAATAACGGCGGCGACGCGCTGGTCGCGGCACGGCTGCTCGCCAGCCAGGGTTGCCGCGTGGTGGCGGTGAGCCATGCCGATCCGGCACGGCTGCCGCCCGACGCCGCGCGCGCCTGGGCCGCCTGGCGTGACTGCGGCGGCACGATCCAGACAGACATCCCACCCGGCCAGTCTTACAGCCTGGTCATCGACGGCCTGTTCGGCGTCGGGCTGACGCGCGACGTGACCGGCGCGGAGGCCCGCTGGATTGCACAAGCCAACGCCCTGGCCTGCCCCAGGCTGGCACTCGATGTGCCCAGCGGGCTCGACAGCGACAGCGGGCGCATCCGCGGCTGCGCGTTGCAGGCCGACCATACCCTGACGTTTCTTGGCCTCAAGCCCGGCCTGCTCACCGCCGACGGGCCCGACACCGCCGGTGAACTGCATCTCGACCGGCTGGGCGTCGATCCGGCCACCCTGCCCACGCCAGCCGGCATCGCCCTGACGCAACGGGAATCCCGTCACCACATGCCCCCCCGCGCCCGCAACAGCCACAAGGGCCTGTTCGGCCGGATCGGCATCATCGGCGGCCACACCGGCATGGCAGGTGCCTGCCTCATCGCCGGGCGCGCCGCGCTGCAGCAAGGTGCGGGGATGGTGACCCTGGGCGTGCTGGACGAGCGCATTGCGGTCGATTACGGCGAACCGCGCCTGATGTTTGCCCACCCGGAAAATCTGGCCGACGCTCAACTGGATGTGCTGGCGGTGGGGCCCGGGCTGGGACAAGGTCCGCGCGCCCATGCCCTGCTGGAAACCGCACTCGCAGCCGCCTGTTCGCTGGTACTGGATGCCGACGCGCTCAATCTATTGGCCAGCCGCCCCGATCTGGCCAAACAGGCTAGCCAGCGCAGCAGTCCCACCCTGCTCACCCCGCATCCCGGCGAAGCCGCCCGCTTGCTTGGCGTCAGCGGTGCGGCCATTCAGGCAAACCGGATCGAATCCGCCCTCACGTTAAGCCTGACCTACCGGGCAAGCGTTGCGCTGAAAGGCGTCGGCACCGTGATCGCCCACCCCGACGGGCATTACGCCATCAACACCAGCGGCGGCCCCTGGCTGGCCCAGGCCGGCTCGGGCGACCGACTGACCGGCATGGTCGCCGCCTTGCTGGGACAAGGCATGGCAGCGGGCAATGCGCTGGAAGCGGCTGTCTGGCTGCATGGCAGCGCGAAGGACGGCACTGGCAAATAAGCATGGTTTATGGGTGTTCGCCCCGAATTTTTCGGTAAGCATGCCGCCCCTGGTGCCGGGCACCCACCTGACCAACATGCGCCATGCCTGCCGCAATGTCCTTGAATTAAAGGATAAGACTTGCGCGCCGATACCCTTTACATAGACAACCGCCCCATGTAAACAGGACACCTTGCCATAAAGGTCTTGAATCAATGAAGCAGTGCAGAATAAATCTCGGCATGGGGGTCCGCATCGGCATTGGCTTTGTGGTCATCCTGGCCCTGATGGTGGCACTCAGCGCGATCGGCTTGCGCTATATCGCCGACGCCAACCAGCGCCTCAAAAACATCGCCCAGAACAACAATCTGAAGATAGAACTCGCCACCGAGATGCACAGCGCGCTGCGTGAGCGCGCGCTGTCCATGCAAATGCTGCCCTTCCTCACCGACCCGTTCGACAAGGATGCCGAGATTCAGCGCTTCAATGCCCAGGGCGTTCGCTATATCAAAGCGCGGACCCACCTCGAAAGCCTGCCGCTGAGCCCGCAGGAAAGCGACATTCTGGATCTGATCCAGAAGCTGACGCGCGAGGCGCAAACCGAGGTGCAGGCGGTGGTGGAGATGGCCAGTTTCGATCTCAGCCCGGCAGAAATATTCGACCGCATACACACGCGAGCCATGCCCCGGCAGATCGCCATTTCCAACCAGGTCAGCGTCTTGCTAGCATTGCAACGTAGCCAGACCGTGGTTGCGGTGCAACAGGCAGAAGCCTCCTATGCGCGCGTGCGTAACCTGATGATGGGGCTGGGCATGGCGGCCCTGCTGATCGGGATCATGATTGCCGGGTTTGTCAGCCAGCGCGTGGCCCGTCAGGCCAGGCTCCTCGCCACCCAGGCCCTGCACGACCCCTTGACCGGTTTGCCCAACCGGGCGCTGTTGCATGACCGGCTCGAACACGAAATCGAATTGTCCCTGCGAGAGGATCAATCGTTTGGCGTGCTGCTGATGGATCTGGATCGTTTCAAGGAAGTCAACGACACCCTGGGCCACGACGTGGGGGACGAATTGCTGCGCGAAGTGGGTTCCCGGCTGAAACGGACGATACGCGCCGAAGATACCGTGGCGAGACTGGGCGGGGATGAATACGTCATGCTGATCCATGACCTGAAACCCGATGACGCCCCGCATATGGCAGACAAAATTCTCGTCGCGCTGGATCCCCCCTTCCTCTGGAAAAACCAGAGCATCGACATCAGCGCAAGCCTGGGTATCACGTTTTACCCATCCCAATGCAACGACGCCGGTACCCTGCTTCGCTGTGCCGACATTGCCATGTATATCGCCAAGCGCTCGGGTTCAGGCTATGCCCTGTACGACCCGGAGCAGGATCGCTCCAGCAGTGACGACCTGTCGCTGAAAAGCGAGCTGCGCGAAGCCATCCAGTCGAATCAGCTGAGCCTCTACTACCAGCCGCAAATAGACCACGAGAACGCGTGCATAGTCGGCCTCGAAGCCCTGGTGCGCTGGCATCATCCACAACGCGGCTTCCTCACCCCGGACCATTTCATTCCGCTGGCAGAAGACATGGGCCTGATCGGCCCCCTGACCCAATGGGTGCTCCGGACAGCCTTGACCCAACTGGTGGCCCTGCATCAGCAAGGTCACCTGCTGAGCATGGCGGTCAACCTGTCGGCACGCAACCTGCATGACACGCAACTGCCGGCGAGCGTCCTCGCCCTGCTTTCTGAAAGCGGAATATCGCCTGAATATCTGACCCTGGAAATCACCGAGAGTGCGGTCATGTCCAACCCCAGCAACGCCCTGCTTATCCTCAGTGAACTTGACCGCATGGGCGTAACGCTCGCCATCGATGATTTTGGCACTGGCTACTCCTCGCTCGCCTACCTCAAACGCCTGCCCGTCGATGAGCTCAAAATCGACAAATCCTTTGTGATCGATATGGAAGAGGATGATAACGATGCCGTGATCGTCCGGTCCACCATTGACCTCGCGCATAACCTGGGACTCAAGGTCACCGCCGAAGGCGTGGAAAACCACGAAACCTGGATCACCCTCAGTGTGCTTGGCTGCGACCAGTCACAAGGCTATTTCATGGGTCGGCCGATGCCGATAGACATACTGGAGGTGTGGCTTGAGGAGTCGGTGTATTCCACGGCGCCGAACGGCGACCTGGATCCAAACCACGCAGACAGCGCGGCTCCGGCTCAATATGCTTCTGGTTGAGTGACCCATCCGTCCAACTGTATCGAATCAGCCTGCTGCAACCCGATTCAGTCCGTCACCTTCAACAGATTCGTTTCTTCAGGTAGGCCGAAAAATCGTCCTTGACCTCGGCGTGCTTCAACGCATATTCAACCGTGGCCTGCAGATAACCGAACTTGCTGCCACAGTCATAGCGCACACCGTCAAACGCATACGCCAGCACCTGCTGCTCTTTCAGCAGCGCGGCGATGGCATCGGTCAATTGCAACTCGCCCCCTGCTCCCGGGGTGAGATGCTGGATGTGATGAAAGATGCGCGGGGTGAGGATGTAGCGGCCGACCACGCCCAGCGTGGACGGTGCATCTTCGGGCTTGGGTTTTTCGACGATGGCGTTGACGCGTGACACGCGCTCGGCCATGGCGGTGGAATCAACAATGCCGTAAGCCGCGGTTTCCTCTGGCGCAACCTGCTGCACGCCGATCACCGAGCACTGGTAATAACCATACAGGTCGACCATCTGCTTCATCACCGGCGGATTCCCGTCGATCAGGTCGTCGGCCAGAATGACCGCAAACGGTTCGTTGCCCACCACCGGCTGTGCGCACAGCACTCCAAGCGCTTCGGCCTGGCGGATGTAGATGAAATTGACGCCGGCCGGCCGGATCGACTGCACCAGCTCCAGCACGCGCCGCTTGCCGCGCGCCTCAAGCTCGGTTTCGAGTTCGTAGGCCTTGTCGAAATGGTCTTCGACCGTGCGCTTGGTTCGGCTGCTGATGAAGATGATGTCGGTGATGCCCGCATCCATCGCTTCTTCGACGGCATACTGAATCAGCGGCTTGTCGACGATGGGCAGCATTTCCTTGGGGCTGGCCTTGGTGGCCGGCAGAAACCGGGTGCCCAGACCGGCAACCGGAAAGACCGCTTTTTTAACCTGGTTCATGTCTCTTCCCTTATATTTTTGATTCAAAAATCCAAAGCCTGTTGTGCGTCCGGGTTCGATGCCAGCAAGGCCAGCAATCCGGCCTCGTCGAGAATGGCCACACCCAGTTCCTGCGCTTTTGCCAGTTTGCTGCCGGCCTCCAGCCCCGCGACCACGTAGTCGGTTTTCTTCGACACGGACCCGGCCACTTTACCGCCTGCGGCTTCGATTCTTTCTTTAGCGGCATCGCGCGACAGTGTCGGCAAGGTGCCGGTCAGCACCAGCGTCTTGCCTGCAAGCATACCCGCAGAAGGTTGCATGCCGGCTGACTCGGTCCAGTGCACCCCGGCAGCGCGCAAATTGGTGACCACTTCCAGATTATGCGGCTCGCCAAAAAACTGGATGATCGACTGGGCCACGATCGGCCCGACATCGCGCACGGCCAGCAAGTCGGCTTCCGTCGCCGCAATGAGCGTGTCCAGCGCACCGAAATGCCGCGCCAGATCCTTGGCGGTGGTCTCACCAACATTGCGGATGCCCAGCGCAAAAATGAAGCGCGCCAGCGTGGTGGCCTGGCTCGATTCGATCGCCTCGATCAGATTGGCCGCCGATTTTTCTGCCATCCGCTCCAGCCCGGCCAGCGTATCCAGGCTCAGGCTGTACAGATCGGCCGGCGTATGGACCACGCTGCGATCGACCAGTTGATCGACCAGTTTGTCGCCCAGGCCTTCAATATCCATCGCCCGCCGGCCCGCAAAATGAAGCAAGGCCTGCTTGCGCTGCGCCGGACAGTAGAGGCCACCGGTGCAGCGTGCCGCCGCTTCGCCGTCGAGCCGCACCACATGCGAGCCGCACTCGGGGCAGGTCGGATACGTTTGCAGAATGTTGAAGCGTGGCGGCGCCGGATCGGGGCGCCGGTGGAGCACCGCTGCCACGACTTCGGGGATGACATCGCCGGCACGCCGCACGATGACGGTGTCACCCACCCGCACATCCTTGCGATCAATTTCGTCCTGATTGTGCAGGGTGGCATTGGTCACCGTGACGCCACCGACAAACACTGGCGCCAGTCGTGCCACCGGCGTCAGCGTGCCGGTTCGGCCGACCTGGATGTCGATGCCGAGGACGGTGGTGAGCTGCTCCTGCGCCGGGTACTTGTGCGCCACCGCCCAGCGCGGTTCGCGTGTGACGAAACCGAGCTCGCGCTGCAGATCGAAACGGTTGACCTTGTAGACCACGCCGTCGATATCGAA
>CAJDTZ010000028.1_pt1 | contig 14113 bp, 14 predicted proteins | sample 7390551 | NCBI WGS metagenome assembly CAJDTZ01 (sample SAMEA7055662, study PRJEB34461) | soil metagenome | biome: terrestrial ecosystem; feature: Peninsula; material: soil | place: Antarctica | collected 2016 | reverse complement strand
TCTTGCTTACTGTGCCGATGAACAATATGTAATGCATCGAAACAGGTGATGCATGCAGGCAGGCATCATCCAAACATCCAGGAGAACGTAATGAATAGCTTCAAGAGCATGAAGTCCGGGCAGAACGGTTTCACCATGATCGAACTGATTGTCGTCATCGTCATTCTCGGCATTCTGGCCGCTGTGGCGTTGCCGCGCTTCACCAACGTCCAGCGCGATGCACGCATCGCCAAACTCAATGCGGCACGCGGCGCGGTGCTGGCAGCAGCAGCGATGATTCATGGTGCAGCGCTGGCCCGTGGCGGCATTGCCGATACCGTCGCCTGTGCCGGCGCCGGCAACCCGGGCAGGGCGAACAACACCACCACCGTCTGTACGGAAAATGGCCGGGTCAACATTGTTAATCTTTATCCTGCACAGACCTCTGCTGGCATTATCAATGCAGCTGGTTTGACACCCTCGGTCTGGACGCCGAATGCCGCCGCGCTCGCACTGGAGGGTTATGGGTTCACGGCAGGCACCGGACTCGTTCAGGTGAGGGGAGGCACAGCGCCGGCCACCTGTTCATTTACCTATACGGCCGCCTTGGCCAATGCCGCGCCTGTTATCGGCCCGATTGACACCACTGGCTGCTGATTTCCGCTTGTCATGGCACATTTGAACCGCGGCGCTAGCCGCGGTTTCACCTTGGTGGAGCTGATTCTGGTGATGGTCATCGCCGGCATCCTCGCGGCGGTGGCGGTGCCGCGGATGCTCGGGCGCAGCAGTTTCGATACGCGCGGCTTTGCCGACCAGCTTGCCGCCACGGTGCGCTTTGCGCAGAAACTGGCCATCTCGCAGCGACGTGATGTTTTTGTTCAATTGACGGCCAGCGATGCCACTCTGTGCTTTGTGGCCGTTGCACCCTGTGCAGCGGCCAGTCGCGCGCCCGGACCCGGCGGGGAAACCCCCTACACGGTCACGGTGCCGGGCGGGGTGGCGATTGCCAGCCCGTTGGCGGCGCTGTCGTTTGATGCGACCGGGCGGCCCAATACCGCTGCTCTGCTCGATATTCAGGTGAATGGTGCGGGTGCGCACCATGTATTCGTCGAACGCGAGACGGGCTTTGTCCATGACTGATCAACGCGGCCTCAGCCTGATCGAACTGCTGGTGTTCATCGTGGTGGTGGGCGTCGCGGTGACCGGCGTGCTGTCGGTATACAGCCTGACCGCACGAACCAGTGTCGATCCCATGATTCAGAAACAGTCGCTTGCCATTGCCGAATCGCTGCTGGAAGAGGTGCTGGCCAAGCCCTACACCTATTGCGATCCGGACGATGCCAATGTGGAGACGGCCACCAGCCCTGCCGGCTGTGCCGTTGCTGAAATGGCGATGGGACCGGAAGCCGGTGAAACGCGTTATTCCAATCTCACCCCGTTCGACAACGTCAACGATTACAACGGCTTTTCGATGGCGGGTATCGTGGATTTGAGCGGTGCGGCTGTCGTCGGGCTGGCCGCTTACAGCGCCGCCATCCAGGTGCAGTCGGCGGGCGTCTTCAACGGCATTCCGGCCGGCAACACCCTGTTGGTCACCGTGACCGTGACCGCGCCCGGCAATCATGGCGTCAGCCTGTCTGGCTACCGTACCCGCTATGCGCCCAATTTCTAAAACGGCGCGCGGCTTCAGCCTGATCGAGATGATCATCGTCATCGCGATCACCGCCATCATCGGTTCGATGGTGGCGCTGTTCCTGCGCGTGCCGCTGGAAAGCTACGTGGCGCAGGATCGACGCGCGCGCCTGACCGATACGGCCGACACGGCGCTGCGCCGCATGGCCCGCGATATCCACCTGGCGCTGCCCAACAGCGTGCGGGTGACGTCGGCGGGCGGCGTGTTTTATCTGGAGTTTCTAGGCACCCGCAGCGGCGGGCGCTATCGCGCGCAAGGCGGCGGCGACATCCTGGATTTCACCGTTGCCGACACCAGCTTCGAATTACTGGGCCCGGCCATCGCAATGCAGGCCGGGGACCGCATTGCGGTGTACAACCTGGGCATTCCCGGCGCCGATGCCTGGGCCGGCAATACGCTTGCCACATACACCGGGGCAGCCGGCAACATGACGACCCTTGCGATCGCTGCCAAGCAGTTTCCGCTGGCGTCGCCAGGCAACCGCTTTCAGGTGGTCGACGGAACAGTGAGCTATGTCTGCAACCCTGCTGCAGGAACGCTCACGCGCTACTGGAGCTATGCCATCGCGGCGGCCCAGCCCACCGTGTTTTCGGCGGCCACCCCGCGGGCGCTGCTGGCCAACCGGGTCAGCGCCTGCAACTTCGCCTATCAGCCTGGCGTGACCGAACGCGGCGGCCTGGTCAGTATGGCGCTGGACCTGAGCCTGGCCGGCGAAACCGTGCGGCTGGTGGCCAGCACCCAGGTGAGCAACCAGCCATGAGCCGCGACCAGAAAATCCGCCACGCCGAATCGGGCTTCGTGCTGCCGACCGCGATTTTCCTGATGGTCATCCTGGCGGCGTTGGCAACCTACATGGTGTCGCTGTCGCGCACCAGCCATATCAGCGGCGCGCTCGACATTCAGGGCAGCCGCGCCTATCAGGCGGCACGTGCCGGCATCGAGTGGGCGGCGTGGAAAGTGGTGGATCCGCAAACGCTGCCGGCGACCAGCACCACGCTGTGCCCGGCCTCGCCCACTGTGCTACCCCTCGCCGGTACACTCGCCTCCTTTACGGTGACGGTCACCTGCATACGTACCCCCGCGACTGATGGAGCCGATCAGGTTGCGATCTACCAGGTCACCTCAACCGCAACGTCGGGGACGCCCGGCGCGGTCGATTATGTTGAACGGCAGATTCAGGCGAGTTTCGGAAAATGATCAGAACCCGGCCATATGCCTTTCTCGTGCGGGCCCATCGAACTCTTCTGTGGAGTGTTCTTCTGTTCTTGTTGGCCAGTCAGTCAGCATGGGCAGCCATTTCCCATGTGGGGTCGATCTCGGTTGCAACGGGGTCAAGTGGATCCGGCTCACTGACGCTGGCCTACCCGGCGGGCCTTGCTGCAGATGATGTTCTGCTTGCCCAAATCGCGGTGGCAGGCAATCAAACCATTACGGCACCGGCAGGCTGGACGCTGATCAATCGAAGCAATAATGGCAGCACCCTGACCCAGGCGGTGTACTGGAAGCGGGCGGGCGCCAGCAATCCGGCCAGCGATACCTGGAGCTTTGGTTCGTCTGATCGCGCTGCCGGCACCCTGTCCGCCTATCGTGACGTTGATCCGGTTGCGCCGGTCAATGTGTATTCAGTGCTGTCGAATGCCAGCGATACCAGCGTAACGGCCGCTCCGGTCACGCCTACGGTGTCCGGGGTCCGGTTGCTTGGCTTGTATGCCACAGCGAATGGAAATGCCGGTTTCACCCCGCCCAGTGGCATGGCCGAACAGCAGGACGATGCATCCGGTGCGGGCAAGAATGGAATCGCGGTTGAATTGGCTGACGAGGCTTACGCAGGCGGTACGGGCGCCACCGGAAGCCGCGTGGCCACGGCCAGCACTGCGGCTGACAACATCGCGCACCTGATTGCACTGCAGCCGGCCACTCTGGCCAACTACCGCATGGACGAGGCGGCGTGGTCGGGTTCGGCCGGAGAGGCGATCGACAGTTCGGGTCGCAGTTATCACGCCACGGCGACCAATGGTGCGATCACGGCAGGCACGACGCCAGCCCTGTCCGGCAGCCCGGGCACCTGCAACTATGCCAGCCTCGACGGCGTCAACGATTATGTCGCGGTGCCGTCGACGTTCCCCAATCTCACCACGGATTTCACCCTGACCGCCTGGATACGCACCACCAGCAACGCCAAAAGCGGACAGCGTATTTTTATTGACGACCAGACCAACACTGGCGGCTATGGCCTCAGTTTGGGGGATGGTGGCAGCGGCATCCTGCGTTTCTACGCGCGGGCGACAAATCCGGTCATTCTGGACACGCCCAGCGTCATCCAGAACAACACCTGGTACTTTGTCGCGGCAACGATGAATGCCACGGCCAAAACCAAAAGCATGTATGTCTACAGCCAGACCGGTACACAGCTTGCCTTCGTCACGCAGACCTACACCGGCACCTGGGGGACGGACGCGGGGGCTGCCTCGATCGGCGGCGAGAACAATGCTTCGTCAGAAAGCGGGTCCGGTTTCAAATTCAGCGGCAATCTGGATGAAGTCAGTGTATTCGGCGGCGCCTTGAGTCCAGCGAAGCTGAGTTTGGTGATGAACCAGACGCGGCCGTGTGTAACATCGCCAACCGTCACACCCAGCGGCTTTAATGCGTTTGAAACGGCCACGGCTGCCGGCAGTGTGGCTGGCGTGATCAAGACCAAGGTCGCGGCCAGTGCGTTCGGCCTTGACGTGGTTGCGCTCAAGTCCAGCGGGGCTGCTGTTGAAACGGCATTCACCGGGGATGTGAAACTGGAACTCGTTGATGCGTCCGCTGGCGTCAGTTGCAGCGCCTATGCGCTGATCCGCAACCTGGGAACGCTGTCTTTCGCTGCCGCCAATCAGGGACGCAAGACGCAGTCCGGCATCAGCGAGTCCAATGCCTGGCCCAATGTCCGGGTCCGCATGACCTATCCGACAACGGGCGTGCCGACAGTGACCGCCTGCTCGACCGACAACTTTGCCATCCGCCCCGCAAGTTTCAGCAGCGTCACGGTGAGCGACGCCAGCAGCGCAACATCGGGTACCGCGCGGACGCTTTACAACATCGCGGACACCGGCGGCAATGTTCACAAGGCGGGCCAGCCGTTCCGGATCGCCGCGACGGCATCCAATGCCGTTGGTGCGGCCACCCCCCATTACGCCGGCACGCCTGCTTCAAGTCTGACGGCCTGTGTATTGCCCACCTCTGCCTGCACGCTGGGCACGCTTACGTCTGGCGCATGGTCGAGTGCTTCCGGAACAGTGACGGCCAGCAACGCCAGCTATTCCGAGGTTGGGTCCTTCACCATGAAACTGGTCGACAGCAGCTTTGCCGTAGTGGATTCGGCAGACGGCTCGACGGCGGCAGAACGCAACATCGAGTCGGCGGCGTTTAACGTCGGCCGTTTCGTTCCCGATCATTTTGATCTGACGACGGCGAGCACTCCTAAATTCAGGTCTTTCAACGAGACGCCCGCGAACTGCCCCACGCGTCCGTTCACTTATGTCGGCCAGCCTTTTGGTTATCTCACCGTGCCACAGGCCACGATTGCGGCGAAAAATGCCGCTGGTGCGACAACGCTCAACTACTCGGGTGCGCTGTGGAAGCTCTTAGCTAGCGGCGTGACGCAGACGTATGCCGTGCCCCTTCCCAATACGCTGGATACGGGCTTGGTGGGTGTGCCTGCCGTGAGCGGAACCGGCAGCGGTGCGGGGTCGTTGACGACTAACGCTGCTGATGTCATTGCTTTCGTGCGGTCCATGCCGGTCGTGCCATTCGTGGCGGACATCAGCCTTTCGATGAGCATTCAGGACGGTTCAGAGAATGCCGTTTCCGGTAACGGCATCATCAACACGGCCACCCCCGCGCTATTCGCCAGCATGGCCTTCGACGATGGCAATCAAATCCGTTTCGGCCGGCTGGTGCTGACCAATGCGCTGGGTTCCGAGTTGCTTGGCCTGCCGGTTCCCATCGAAACCCAGTACTGGAACGGCAGCGGTTTTACCCGCAACACGGCAGATGCCTGCACCCAGCTTGCGGCCACGAACGTGGCCCTGTCAGGCTGGCAGCGTAATCTCAACGCCTGTGAAACATCTGTGACCTTGTCTGGCCGTTTCAATGCGGGCCGCGGCAATCTGACACTGTCGAAACCGGGCGCAGGCAATACAGGCAGCGTGGATCTCACGCTGCTGCTGGGGGCGGTGGGGGGCGGCACCACCTGCGTGGGCGGAGCTGCCGCTACTGCAGCCAGCGCTTCGCAATCCTGGTTGCAGGGCCGCTGGAACGGCGGCGCCTACGACCAGAACCCGGCGGCACGCGGAAGCTTCGGCTTGTTCCGTGGCAGCAAGGCATTGATTTATATGCGAGAGATGTAAGAAATCTTTTGACAACAAGAACTTGTTTCTTTAACTTCAGAAAAACTTTAAGGTCTGATACATGCGGCTTTTCCGTCGAGCTACCGAGCAGGGGTTAACAGCCTATTTGCGCCTTCCTGGCCGCATCGTGTTCGCACGGGTTGACCGCAGGGTGCCGGTGCCCAAGCTGCTTGCCGTGGGGGTGGTGCCCGTCAATGGGGATCAATGGAGCGATGCACTGCAGGCCGTGCCCCGCAAAGGGCCGGTCAGTCTCGTGTTGAATCCTGCCGACTACAAGCTGCGAGTGCTGGACGCGCCGAATGTGCCGGCAGAGGAGCTCCGGTCCGCAGTGCGCTGGCAAATTCAGGACATGCTCGATTTTCATGCCGACGATGGCACGGTGGATGTGCTGGACGTGCCCCATCCGGAGCACCTGAGCCACTCGCGCCAGTTGTTTGCGGTGGCGGCCAAAAACAGTCTGCTTGCAGAGGAAGCGGTCATCGCGACCGATGCGGGCCTTGAACTCACCATCATCGACATCATGGAAACGGCCCAGCGCAACCTGGCCTTTCGGCTGGAGAAACCCGGCCGCGCATTGGCGGTATTTTCGTTCATCGAATCGGGCAGCCTGCTGACGCTGACGCTGGATGGCGAATTGTGTACGGCACGCACGCTGGGGGTGAGCTTGGCCCATGTCGAAAGCGAAGGGCTGGACAATGTGCTGGAACGCCTGACGCTGGAAATTCAGCGCACGCTCGATAATTACGACCGTCAGTTTGGCGGCATTCCGGTCGATCGCCTGTTGCTGGCGCCGATGGACTTTGTCGATCGCCTGCGTGACGGCCTGGCCGGAAACCTGGCCTTGCCCGTCGAGGTGCTGAATCTTGCGGAGGCGCTCGATATCACGGACTTCCCGGATAAAACCGTGCTGCATCCCTGCATTCATGCCATCGGCGCCGCCTTGCGAATGGAAGACACCAAGCCATGAGCCAGCAGATCAATCTGGTCAGTCCGCGGCTACTTAAAAAACGTTACGCGTTCGGCTTGCGGGAAATGGCGATCGGCCTGGGGGTGATGCTGCTGGGCGCGTTAGCCTGGGCGGGGTTTCAGCACTACCAGGCCAGTGAAATGGATACGCGCGCCACGCAGCAGGAAGCGCTGCAGGCCGACGCGCAACAGCAACTGGATGAACTGAAGGCCGCCGCCGGACGGCCGACGAGTGCGTTGCTGCTTGACCGGCTCAAGGTCACGCAGGCACAGGTGGCGCAACGCGAAGCATTGCTGAACGCCATCAGCGGGACGCTCACAAGCACGGCATCCGGCTTTTCGCCGCGATTACGCGCACTCGCGTATGGCAGCACGGCAGGTGTCTGGCTGAACAACTTCACGCTTGCGCCAGGCTATGTCGAACTCAAGGGCTCGGCCCTGAACGCGGACCTGCTGACAAGCTATATCGACCAGTTGGGCAAACAGCCGATTTTTGCCGGCCTGCCATTTTCCGGGATGAATGCCACACGGGTTCAGCCCGTTGCTGATGGCACGGTCAAGACCGACACGCTGCCGGACCATGTTGATTTTGAATTGTATTCAGGATCGCCGGTTACGTCGGCTGCGCCAGGGGAGGGCACATGACCTCGAATAGATTGCGCGAGATCAGTACGCGTATCGGGCTGATGAGCCTGCGCGAGCGGGTGTTCATTTTTGTTGCGGCAGCGGTTGTCGTGCTGGTCCTGGTGCAGACCCTGCTGATCGATACGGAGCAGCGTCGAAGTCAGCTGGCGGTCGAGCGCGTGCAGATGGCCGACGAAACACTGGCGCAAATTGCACTGGAGCAGAAGCAACTGGGCGGCCAGGCAGGGCATGATCCGGATCTGGCTGCACACGAAAAACTCGCGGCACAGGAAGCGCGACTGGCCGAGTTGGCGGCCGAACTCGACAAGCTCGAGCGCACGCTGATTCCGCCCGAGCGCATGAACCAGATATTGAAAAGCGTAGTGCGCGGGCAGGCGGGCATCCGGGTGACCGGATTCAAAGCGCTCAGCCCGTTACCGGTGGCCTTGCCAGGCGTCGCCAAAGGTGCGCCAGCGGGCTATTACCGGCACGGCTTTGAAATTACCGTCAGTGGCCGCTATTCCGAACTGGTTGCGTACCTGGAGCGGCTGGAGGCGCTGCCCTGGCGCCTGAACTGGATCGAGGCAAAGCTTGATGCCGCCGATCGCCCACAACTCACGCTGACCCTGACGGTACACACCCTGAGCCTGGAGGAAGCATGGCTACGCGTATGATTGGCTTGGCCCTGGCCGCACTGATGTCGACGACGGTGGCCGCCGGGTCCATGCCGGACCCGACCGCGCCGCCCATGAGTCCGTCGCCATCTGATCCTGCGGGTGCGAGCGCACCCGCAGGCCTGGCCTGGGTCAGAGTGGAGGGACGGAATTCGGTCGCCTGGTTTGGCGGCACCACGGTCAAACTGGGTGACGCAGTCGAAGGCGGACGGGTCACTGAAATTCGTGAAGACCATATTGTCATATCGGGCAAGGATGGCCGCCGCGAGGTCTATCTGCTCGACCCGTCTGTTCGCAAACAGCCGCAGGCGCATCTCCGCCCGGCCCGGAAAACCAGGAAGTGAATATGCATAAATCGATTGTCTTGGCTGTATGGATTCTGACCGGCTGCACCACTCCTTTCGGCCAGCACGGCAAGGAGGCAATGACTGTCGCGATGGGAACGGCGACCACGGAACAGTCTGCGACTGTTTCAGCACCGCCGCCCTCCGTGCAGCAGGCAGTGATGGACGCGGTACGCGAAGCACCGGTTGCGGTGAAGTCCGCCAGCACCGAGCCCCGCTTCAACCTGACGGTCAACAACGCCCGCGCGTCCGAGGTGTTCATGGGCATGGTGACGGGTACACCCTACAGCATGATGGTGCACCCCGACGTGACCGGCACGCTGACGCTCAACCTCAAGAACGTGACCGTGCCCGAGGCGATGGAAGCGGTGCGCGCGCTGTACGGCTATGAGTACGAGGTGCAGGGCAAGCGCATCATCGTGCCGTCGCCCGCCATGCAAACCCGCATCTACCAGATCAATGCACTGGCGATGCAGCGCAAGGGCGCATCGGACATGCGGGTGGTGTCCGGCTCGGTCAGCGCAAGCGGTGGAAGCAGCAGCGGCGGATCATCGGGCGGTTCGTCCAAGTCGCTCGAAACCAGCAGCATCCAGACGTCAACCGATTCCAGGTTCTGGGAGGAAGTCAGTTCATCGCTGAAGGCGCTGGTCGGCGACAGCGGCAACGTGGTGGTGAGCCCGCAATCCGGCATTGTCATCGTCAAGGCGGCACCCGCCAGCCTGTACATGGTCGAAAAATATCTGCGCGCGTCCGAACTGGTGAACGCGCGCCAGGTGATGCTGGAAGCCAAAATTCTCGAGGTGCAGTTGAACGACGGATTCCAGTCGGGCATCAACTGGGCCACCCTGCAAAAGGGCGGGAAATTGGCGATCGGAACCAATGGCCTGAATCCTGACGGTAACTCTGCAGTCAACCTGGGCGTGGGCGGAACCGTAGCGCAAATGCTGGGCGGCGCCATTCCCGGCCCTGCGGGCAGCGTGTTCGGCGTGGCATTCAACGACGGCAATTTCGGCGCGGTGATCAACCTGCTGAAAAGCCAGGGGGCGGTGCATGTGTTGTCCAGCCCGCGCATTGCCACGCTCAACAACCAGAAAGCCGTGCTCAAGGTGGGAACGGACGACTTTTTCGTCACCGAGATCACCGGCGGCACGGTCGGAACTATCAGCACGCCGGCCACGCCGCCCAACGTTGTGGTGCAGCCCTTCTTTTCCGGTATTGCGCTCGATGTGACGCCGCAGATTGACGACAAGGACAACATTACGTTGCATGTGCGTCCCTCGGTCAGCAACGTCACGGAAAACAGGAAGGTGATCAACCTGGGCAAGGATTTTGGCGATCTCGTTTTGCCGCTGGCCTCCAGCAGCATTTCCGAAACCGATAGCGTGGTGCGCCTGAAGGATGGTCACATCGTTGCGATCGGCGGGTTGATGAGCCAGACCTTCGACGACAGCAAGAACCGGATTCCGATCCTGGGCGACATTCCCGTATTGGGGCAACTGTTTGGCAACACCAGCCAGGGCAGCAAGAAGCGTGAACTCGTGGTGTTGATCAAGACCACGCTGATTCGCGACAGCCAGGACTGGAACCCGGACCTTGAAGCCACGCGGCACCGCTTCCAGTCCTACGAACTGCCCGAGTTCCGACTGCCCGACACCCAGCCATGAGCACCTGGTGGGGGCACTTTGGCCTGAGCGAAGCGCCGTTTGGCCTGACCCCCGACACCAGCTTCTTTTTTCCGGCCCTGCCGCATCAGGACGCACATGAAACGCTGCTGTTCGCCCTGAGTGCGGGCGAGGGCTTCCTGGTGGTGGAAGGCGAGGTGGGCACCGGTAAAACGCTGCTGCTGCGCCGCTTGCTGAACACCTTGCCTGAGCAGTGTGTCGCCGCGTTTGTTCCCAATCCGGGGCTTGATCCCCGTGGGCTGTATGCGGCGATTGCCATCGAGTTCGGGTTGCCGGCCGAGGGCGGCAGCGAGGTACTGATGCACCGTCTGGAGCGGCATTTCATTGCGCTGGCGCAGCAGGATAAACAGCCGGTCGTGCTGGTTGACGAAGCGCAGGCGCTGCCGGCCGATACGCTCGAAGCCGTGCGCCTGCTGACCAATCTTGAAACTGAAAAGCGAAAACTGTTGCAGGTCGTGCTGTTTGGCCAGCCCGAGCTGATGGCCCGGCTTCGCGAAAAAGACACCCGGCAAATTCTCACGCGCATCAGTTTCCATGCCAGGCTACGGCCGCTTGACCGTCGCGAAGTCGCGGCTTATGTACAGCATCGACTCAAGGTGGCGGGAAGCGATGACAGGCTGTTCACCCGCTGGGCGCAATTTTCCCTGTGGCGTGTTTCACGCGGTTTGCCGCGGCTGCTGAACATCGTTGCGGCCAAGGCCATGATGCTGGCTTATGGACGGGGGGCGCATCGCGTCACCCGTCGTCACGTCAGGCTGGCTGCCAGCGACACACTTGCCGTCCGCCGGGGCATCCCGGTCGGTGCGCTGGCCTGGGGCGTGGCGTTGCTGGGCCTGACGGCGGCAGCCGTGGCAGGCATGCGCTTGTTGGGCTAAGCCCGAAGGATATTAAGTGAGCATCATCAATCAAATGCTGCGTGATCTGGACGCCCGGGGCGCCACTTCGGTCGATTCGCCTGCTGTGGGCAGCCGGATGCCGCCCAACAAAGGCCGCACCGGCTTGCGTCTGGCCGTGGTCATGTTTCTGCTGCTGATAACGGGTGGAATCGCGGTGTATGTTGCAGGGCTCGGGGCGATGACTGCGGGAAACAAGCCGGTTCCCGCTGTCATCGCCCAGCTTGAACCGGGCGCCGTACCGGTTAAGGTCACAACCCCTCACCTTGTTCAGGTGGCGCCGCAGCCGGTACCCGCGCCGCCACCTGTCGCACCCGCACCCGCACCCGCACCCGCACCCGCACCCGCACCCGCACCCGCACCCGCACCCGCACCCGCCGTTGCGCGAAAGCCCCTCAATCTGCCGGGAAGCGCGCTGACTCACGCACTCATCATGGCTGACTTGCCGGCCTTTCCGGCAGAACCGGCACCCGCCCGCAACGAGCCTGCCGTGGTCAAGAAAATGTACGTGCCAACACCCGAAGCCGAGGCACAACAATTATTCGATGATGCGCAGGCACTTCGTCGAACGGGAAAAACAGAGGCGGCAATCGTCAAATATCGGCGCGCGCTGGAGCGGTATCCGGAGATGCGGGCTGCACGCTATCAGCTGGCCAGGACGTTGCAGGAAAACGCGCAACCTGATGCTGCGGTGGCCTTGCTGAAGGCAGGTTACGAACAGCAACAGGATGGCGGAATGGCCACTGCAGCCGGGCGTGTGATGGCGGATCAAGGGCGGCGCGATGAAGCCTTGAACTGGCTGGAGCGTGGGCACGAAAGCCTGAAACCGGCTGATCTTGCGCTCATGGGCGCGCTGTTATCACAGTCCCAGCGTTATGAGGACGCCGTCAAGGCCTTCCAGCGTGCGTTGGCCGCCGACCCGGGGCAGGGCGGATGGTCGCTCGGGCTGGGGCTGGCGCTTGAGCCGCTGGGTCGGATGGGGGAGGCGAGGACGGCCTATCGGCATGCATTGGAACACGGGGAATTCAAGCCTGACGTCGTTCAGTTCTTGAAGCAAAAGACCAGTATGTCGGGGCCGTAGCAAAGTTGTGCCGGTAGGTGGCATTTGGCATGTTGTTATTAAACAACGCAAAGACGGCACAGCAGAAGTAATTTAATAGATAGTGGTTTTCTCTTGGCTTTTTGTTAAAATCCGCGCGTCGGCTGGATGCATGTCCCGGACCGATCTCTGGTGTGGGTTTTTATATTTGTACGTAAAGGGAAATCAAATGAAATATTCCGTCCTCCTGGCTGCACTGCTGGCTGCTTCCATGACCGTCGCTTGTGGCAAAAAAGAAGAAGCTGCTCCTGCTGCTGAAGTTGCTGGCGAAGCTGCAGTCACTGCTGGCGAAGCTGCAATCGATGCCAGCAAAGCTGCTGAAGAAGCTGCTCCCGCTGCTGCTGACGCTGCCGCTGCTGCTGGCGAAGCTGCAACCGCCGCTGGCGAAGCTGCTGGCGCCGCTGCTGATGCTGCTGCTGCACCTGCTGAACCTGCCAAGTAATTTTTGGCGCAGCTACGAAAAACCGGCCTTCTGGCCGGTTTTTTTATGCCTGCAAGAACTGCCCCAGTCGTTTGATGGCTTCGGTCAGACGCGGAAGCGGCTGGGTGTAGGCGATCCGGATATGCCGGATCGCCTGGTGGTGGCCGAAATCGATTCCGGGCGTGACGGCGACGCCTGTTTGATTGAGCAGCTGCGCGGCAAAAGCATGGCTGTCCGACGTGAAGCGGCTGCATTCGGCATAGGCATAGAAAGCGCCCTGCGGCGTGACCGGGAGCGCAAAACCCAGATCGCGCAGGGCGGGCAGCAGATAATCGCGCCGGCTGCGCAGTTCGGCCTTGCGGGCTTCGAGTTCACTCAAGGTGTCGGACTCGAATGCCGCCAGGGCGGCGTGTTGCGCCGGGGTGGACGCAGCCAGAAACAGATTCTGGGCCAGGCGTTCCAGCGCCGGCATGGCCCAGGCGGGCGCACTCAGCCAGCCCAGCCGCCAGCCCGTCATCAGGAAATACTTGGAGAAGCTGTTGACGACGAATACGTCATCCCAGCGCGCGGCGCTGTGCTCGGGGCCGTCGTAGGTGAGTGCCAGATAGATTTCGTCGACAATCAGGGCCACTCCCTGGGCATTGCACCAGTCGTGTATGCGGGCGAGTTCGGCCGCTGAAATGGCGGTCCCGGTGGGATTGGAGGGGCTGGCGATGAGGACCGCGCGGGTGGCGGCGCTGGCGTGCTGCCGGATCGAATCCAGCGTGAGTTGAAAGCCACTGGCGGCATCGACCGGTATCGTGACCGCGCGGGCGCTGCAAAACTGGACGAAATGCCGGTTGCAGGGATAACTCGGGTCGGCCATCAATACTTCGTCGCCTGGTCCGGCCAGCAGGCCAAGCGCCAGCAACAGGGCACCGGATGCGCCGGGTGTCACCACAATGCGTTGCGGGTCGACTGCGGCTTGCCAGCGGCTTTCATGAAACCCGGAAATGGCAGCCCGTAGAGCGGGCAGGCCCAGCGCGCTGGTGTAATGCGTGTGTCCGGCACGCAGTGCTGCCATCCCGGCCTCGACGATGGGAGCGGGCGTGGCGAAGTCGGGCTCGCCGATTTCCAGATGAATGATGTCGTGTCCTTTGGCTTCCAGGGCGTGTGCCTGTGCCAGGATGGCCATGACGTGGAAGGGCGCTATTCCCTTCATGCGCGCTGCAATTCGGGGCTTATTCCTGCTCATGGGCATCCAGTCGCGCCAGCGGGTGCTGGCGATAGAACTGCTTTAATTGCCGGTAGATTGCCGGATATTCGTGATGGACGACTTGTGGCGTTTCGAAAAACACTTCGGTCAGC
>CAJDTZ010000023.1_pt1 | contig 14986 bp, 14 predicted proteins | sample 7390551 | NCBI WGS metagenome assembly CAJDTZ01 (sample SAMEA7055662, study PRJEB34461) | soil metagenome | biome: terrestrial ecosystem; feature: Peninsula; material: soil | place: Antarctica | collected 2016 | reverse complement strand
GGCCCCGAAAGCCAATGCGGCACGCTTTACCGATGCAGCCAAAGTCGAGAAGTGGTTTAGGCGCAACTGCACGGACGTGCTGCAACGCGAATGCAGCGCACAGGAAAAAGCCGATTTCATCACCTGGCTAAGCCAGATCAAATAAGGAGCGGACCATGAATTATTTATTGCGTGGAATCGGTGTGGTAGCGACGGTCGGTGTGGTCAGCATGCTGGCGTTTTCATTGCCCTCAAACCAGGCGCACGGCGATGAAGGCGGCACCGTCCTGCCGCGGCTGACCAACAAGGCGTGGCAACAGGAATGTGCAAGCTGCCACATAGCGTATGCACCCGCGTTCCTGCCAAAGGCGTCCTGGCAACGCCTGATGGGCAATCTCGATAATCACTTTGGCGAGAATGCCAGCCTGGATCCGGCGACCCGGGCTGATATCCTGAAGTTCCTGGAAACCCACGCAGCCGATGCTGGCACCAGCCAGATGGGGCGCCGGGTGATGCAGGGCATAGGGGTAAAGGATGTGCCCCTGCGCATTACCGAAACCCGCTGGTTTGTTCACAAGCACGACGAGGTATCGCGCACGACGTGGTCGCGGAAATCCATCGGCTCCGCCGCCAACTGCGCGGCGTGCCACCGGCAGGCTGAGCAAGGCATGTTTGACGAGGACGCGGTCAGGATCCCGAAATAGGGCTCAAAGGTAGAATCAGACGATGCGCATATTATTGGTGGAAGATGACCGGATGCTGGGGGACGGCCTGCAGGCCGGCCTGACGCAGGCAGGCAATGCCGTCGACTGGGTTCGTGACGGTGAGGCCGCGGTGGCGGCGCTGTCCACTGAATCATTTACCGCGGTGGTACTTGACCTGGGGCTGCCCAAACGCGACGGCCTGTCGGTGTTGCAATGGCTGCGCGGACGCCATGACGCAACGCCGGTGCTGATCCTCACTGCACGCGACCAACCGGGCGACAAAGTGCGCGGGCTGGATCTGGGTGCTGACGACTATGTGCTGAAGCCATTCGATCTGGACGAGATTGCAGCGCGTCTGCGCGCACTGGTGCGGCGCGCCCACGGCCACACAGAGCCGGTTCTGGCGCTGGGCGAAGTCGAGCTCAATCCGGCAACACGCACCGTCACGCGTGCCGGCCACGCCGTTGAACTGACTCCGCGCGAATTCGACCTGCTGCATCTGCTGCTGCAAAATTCCGACCGGGTGCTGACCCGGCGTTCGCTGGAAGAACAGCTCTATACCTGGAATGAGGCCGTCGACAGCAACGCGCTCGAAGTCCACATCCATCACCTGCGGCGCAAGCTCGGCAACGAACTGATCCGCACAGTACGCGGCGTGGGCTACGTGGCCTCGGCAGCCGCTTCTCCATCATGAGCGCCGCGCCCGCCTACTCTCTGCGCCGGCGGCTTGTATGGCTGCTCACCAGCACGGTGGCGGCGATCTGGCTGCTGTCTGTAGTCGTGGTCTACCAACGCGCCCACCACGAGGCCGATGTGCTGCTCGACAGCCAGCTCACACAGGTAGCGGAGACACTGCTTGCGATTGTGGCGGGTGGCGAAGTCGACCATTTCGTGAAAGAGCTGCACGAACACGCACAACATGCTCCGGTGCCCATCGCATTTGAAATATGGCACGCCCGCAAAGGCGTGCTTCAGCGGCTGGTGATTTCACCCGGCCATGCTGAATTTGAGTCGGGCCTCACCTCCGGGTTCAGTGAACACGTGTACCAGGACACCCGCTGGCGTTTTTATACCGCACAGGATAACGATGCGGAATATCGCATTGTGGTGGGACAGGCCCATGCCGCGCGGGAGAGGCTGGCGCGCGATATCGGCCTGTCGTTGCTGATTCCTGCGGCCCTGGCGCTACCGCTGATGGCACTTGCCGTATGGTGGGTCGTCGGCCGCACGCTACGGCCGGTGGATACAGTGGCACGCCAGGTCGGGGGGTTGGATGCGCAGGCGCTAACGCCGCTCGACGAATCAGACGTCCTGCCAGACGAAATCGCACCGCTTCGGGTAGCGCTGAATGCCCTGATCCGGCGCGTCACCGAGGCCTTTGAAAATGAACGCCACTTCACGGCGGATGCTGCGCACGAACTGCGCACGCCGCTGGCCGCGCTGAAAGTGCAAGCGCAGGTGGCGCAACGCGCGCAAACCGCCGAAAGCCAGCAACGTGCACTGGCGCAGGTAAGTGCCGGTGTGGACCGCATGACCCATCTGGTCGAGCAATTGCTGACGCTGGCACGCGTCGACCCGGCCAGCCCAGGCGCCCCTCCCCAACCGTTTGATCCAAGCGACGTGATTGCTCACGTTTGCGCCGAATTACTGCCACAGGCCCGGCGTCATGCGCAATCCCTGGAAGTCGACGCCACAGAGGGATGCATGGTTGCGATTTCCGCAGCATGGTTGCAGATCGCAGTTCGCAATCTGATAGACAACGCCCTGCGCTATGCCGGCGAAAGGGCTCACATTGAAGTGCGTCTGGAACGGAATGGCGCTGCCTGTTCAATCACTGTCGCAGATGACGGGCCGGGCGTGGCTCCCGCCCTGCGCGCACAGTTAAGCGCGCGCTTTGTGCGCGGTGAAGCCGAAGAGGACAGTGAAGGTTGTGGACTGGGATTGTCCATCGTAAGCCGCATCGCGCAGCTATCCCGCGCGAAACTCGAACTGGGCGAGGGGCTGCCCCGCACAGACGGCGGATATGGATTCTCCGCCACGCTGCGTTTCAGTAGTGATGCATCCGAACGGGGTGCCCCTTCCACCATGTCACGCGCCTGAATCGATCTCCCTTTTCAGCATGCTGACCTGAAATTGCCCCGACCCATCTTGTCTAGAGGGCCCAGGGGGAATCTCTATTTGACAGTCTGAATCGAAGTGACGGTTAGCGCGCCATTGATCTGCTCGGCATGGAATTTCACTGCATCGCCGACTTTGACCTTGTTCAGCATGTCTGCCGACTGAACCCGAAACACCATGGTCATGCCCGGCATATCCAGATTGACGATGGGTCCGTGCCTGAGGGTGATCTTGCCACTCGATGCGTCGATCCTGCGCACCACGCCGTCTGTCATCACGCTGAAAACAGCAGCCGGAGGGGTTGTGGGTTCGGCATAGAGCGGGGAGGCGAAGGCCAGTGCAGCCAACAAAAGAATCGGTTTTTTCATCGTATTACTCCTTGTCTTGAAATGAGATTGAAATTCATCAGCAAAAGTTTCCTGCCATCGCGGGGCAATACAATTGTTTACCCAGTTGGTCAGTGTCCCGTGTGCCCAGCATGTCCGCTGGGCTTGCGAACCGTCACCTCGACATCGTCGGGCTTACCCTTGGGAGAAGCCGATGCCGGCGCGCGCACCGGCTCGGCAAGTGCACCGGTATATTCGAATGCCTGAGTTCCCGGCGGCTGCTTGTACCAGCCCGGATCGGAATAATCCCCGCGCTTCTGATTGCGCCGTACCTTCAGCATGGAAAACATGCCGCCCATTTCCACCGACCCGTAGGGTCCTTGTCCGGTCATCATCGGCAGGGTGTTGTCGGGCAGCGGCATTTCCATTTCGGCCATGTCGGCCATGCCGCGTTCGCCCATCACCATGTAGTCGGGCACCAGCTTGTTGATCCTGCCCATGATGCCGGTATGGTCGACGCCGATCATGGTCGGCACGCCATGACCCATGGCGTTCATGGTGTGGTGACTCTTGTGGCAATGAAAGGCCCAGTCGCCTTCCTCGTCGGCCACGAACTCGATTTGGCGCATCTGGCCCACCGCCACGTCGGTGGTGACCTCAGGCCAGCGCGCGGATTTGGGCACCGCACCGCCGTCGGTGCCGGTCACCTCGAATTCCACGCCGTGCAGATGCATCGGGTGGTTGGTCATGGTGAGGTTGCCGAAGCGGATGCGCACGCGGTCGTTGAGCCGCACGTTCAGGCTGTCGATGCCGGGAAAGGCGCGACTGTTCCAGGTCCATAGATTGAAATCGAGCATGGTATTGACCGACGGCGTGGCACTGCCGGGGTCGATGTCGTAGGCGTTGAGCAGGATGCAGAAATCGCGATCGACGGGCTCGATCAGCGGGTGCCTGCCTTTGGGGTGCGTCACCCAGAAGCCCATCATGCCCATCGCCATTTGCGTCATTTCGTCGGCGTGCGGGTGATACATGAAGCTGCCGGGTCGGCGCGCCACAAATTCATAGACGAAGGTCTTGCCGGGCTTGATCTGCGGCTGGTTGAGGCCGCCGACGCCGTCCATGCCGTTGGGCAACCGCTGGCCGTGCCAGTGCACGGTGGTGTGTTCGGGCAGGCGATTGGTGACGAATATCCGCACGCGATCGCCCTCCACCACCTCGATCGTGGGACCGGGCGACTGCCCGTTATACCCCCACAGATGCGCCTTCATACCTGGCGCAATTTCCCGCACCACCGGCTCGGCCACCAGATGAAACTCCTTCACCCCATTGTTCATCCGCCACGGCAGCGTCCAGCCGTTCAGCGTGACCACCGGATTGTAGGGACGGCCATTCGGCGGCATCAGCGGCGGCTGGGTATCGGGCTGGTTCATGCTGACAATCTCGGGCAGTCCTGCCAGCGCAGCCGGGCTGACCGTGGCGGCAGCGACTGCGCCAGTCATCCTGAAAAAATCACGTCGTGTCGTCATCTGAAATCCTTTTAATGCTTACCCGCTGCGTCAGCAGGGGCGGTTGAAACGGAGGGGGCCGACATCCTGCCGGGCGAGCCGACCAGCGCCATCTGCAGATCGGCGTCGGCCAGCCAGTAGTCGCGCTGCGCCTCGATGGCGGAATTGACTGCGGCTATCTGCGAACGGGCATCCGCCAGCAGCTCGAACACGCCGATCAGCATGCCGTTGTAGCGCAGCATGTTTTCATCCGATATGCGTTTTTTGAGCGGCACCACTTCGTCGCGCACATGCCGGGCGATGGCGTACCGGCCCTGCTGCATGGCATACGCTTCGCGTACTTCCGAGCGTGCGTTGATCGCTGTTTCGCGTGCATACTCGAGCGCCTGGCGGTAACGCGATTCGGCCGCGACCACCCGGCTCTGGCCCCAGTCGAACAGCGGCAATTCGAAGCTGATTTCATAGCCACGTTGCAGTGGCGCTTCGTTCGAGCTGTTGTTCATGGCGCCCAGTTCCAGCACGTTGATCAGACGCGTGCTTCGGGTCAGCCCCAGGTGCTTCGCCAACACATCAGCCTGCAGCTTCATCATCTGCAAATCCAGCCTCGTCGCCATCGCCTGTTGCTCGACATTGGACAGGACAGGCAACGACGCGGGCAGATCCGGCAAGCGGTCGGGCAACTGCAGCGCGTCCGGGCCGGCCAATCCCAACAGCCGGACCAGCCGTTCGCGCGCCTGCAATCTGGCGGCTTCGGCACGCGCCACGGCCAGTGCTGCATCGGCATAGAACGCATGTTCGCGCGCCTGTTTCAATTTGCTCCAGTTGCCCACTTCCGCCATGCGGCGCGCGAGTTCAGCGCCCGCCTCGGCGGCCGCCATCGCCTGCTGCTGGTATTGCGCCGTCTGGTTGGCCGACACAGCGATGACCCAGGCCTTGCGCGTATCCGCCGCCAGTCGCAGCACATTCAGCACCAGTTCACGCCGGGTTTGCTCGAACAGCCGCTGCTCGATGTCGATTCGCATCGGCATGGTCAGTAAACGCGCCAGATCAAGATGCAGGCTGCGCTCCCATTCCACCTCGCTGCCCCGGCTCAGGCGTCCGATGGAAAAACCCGGATTGGGCAAGCGCCGGGCCGACACCAGGTCAGCCTCGGCGATGCCCAGCACGTTGAATGCAGCCTGCAAACCGGGGTTGTTGAGCAATGCAATCTGCACCGCGTCATCGGCCGACAGCGGATGCTGCAGCAGTGCATCGACGCGCGCCTGCGTTTGCGCGCGGGTGGCGGCGTCGCGTGACCACACCACGTCTTTCCGGAGCTGCGTCTGACTGGCGGTCTGGACTGCATCGAATCCGCCGTCCTTTGAGAAACTGGCGCATCCACCCAGCAGGACAGCAGACATCACAGCCGGCACCAGCGCGCGCGGGAGGAATGGTTTTGTTTTCATCGTCATGGCCTCAGTTCCCGTGGTGTTCATGATGAGTCGCACCACTTTGCCCGGCATCATGGCTGCCTTGCTGCGCCTGGCGCAAATAGGTGAGCCAGCCGCCAATTTCGCCGACGCGTCGGTTGGCCGCGGCCCAGTCCTGCAACGGCTCGTCGCGCCAGCCTTGATATTGATTGAAGAGAAGGAATGACGGCTGTGCAGCCCCTATGTCCATGGTCATGGATGGGGTCTCGGCGGCCTGTACCACGGCTGTGGTCAGCATCCAGGCGCACGTGATCGATACCCATCGATACCATCGTGCAGGGTCGGGCGTCGCCACGCGGCGGCGAATGAAATTCGACATGATGAACCTCGCAATACACGCAGCAGTCAGCTGCGACCAGAATCAGTTGAACGCGCTGCAGCGCAGCGCGGGACTCAGACGAAGGAGGCTCGAGGCGGACGCTCGGGACTGTCGGGAATGAACCCGGTGAAAGCGGCATCGACATGCGGGATGGCGCTGTGGGTCGGGGGTGCGTTCAATGCCGGGACTATTGCTGGAAACAGTAACGCCGACGCCAGATGGCATACCGGGCAATGCTCGCAAACATGTTGAGTCGGTGCGGAATCCGACTGCCCGGCATCGTGGCACGCCGCCATCGATTCATCGGCCCCGGTCCTGTGCTGCGTAAGTTCCACATGCGCGACGGTGCCCAGATGTGGCATCACACAATCCGCCATCGTGACAGACGCAAACGTCTGCACCGGCAGGACCAGCAGCATCACGATCAGCAGGAATCGGTTGAAATGAAGGCGCACGCGAGCAGTGTAATCAAAAAACAGGGGCAGCCCAAGAGACCCGGCGATGCCGTCCAGGTTCCCTGGCCGTGGCAGACCGCTTCATGAACGCCGCTTGCGGGGCTCGAAATGCACCACGGCGCGCATGATTTCCGAATAAGGAAATTCGTTGCAACTGGCGTATCGGGCCTGACCTTGCAACACCGTCTCAGCCACATCGGTGGATTCATCGCCGGCGCCACCCAGTGCCGCAGCCAGGCCGCGTGCGCCGCCACACTGGGCACGAATTTCCTTGCCAAACGGCCACGGCCCATCAAGATTGACCTTGAGCGCGAACTGCGCGTTTTCATGCAGAGCCTGATAAAAATCCAGACAGTGCTGACGCACCGCAGTGTCGCCACAGGCGATTGCCTCGCGTTCGGCCAGATTGATCTTGCGCGAACGGTCGCAGCCGACACAGTGTGACAGCAAGGCCCGTTCGAACGGGCAGCTGTGCTCGATGTAGGACTTGCGAGCCAGTTTGTAGGCGTCTTCGTTGTATTCAGCCATGGGACGTCATCACACAAAGTTTGACCGAGCAGTCACCGAACCTTACCAATCGTCACCCGACAGGCGCTGATCGAGTTCGCGCTCGGCAGACAGGGTGTCCTGCGCGACGATTTCATTGTCGGCAAAGATCATTTTGTACTTGTCGCCGGTTTTCGGGTCGAGCGTTTTGCGCAGTTCGTTGGTGTGCGCCTTGGCTTCCTTGAAGGTCGCCCACTCGCCCTGTATTTCCAGCACCTTGAACATTCCGAGGCGAAAAACATAATAGGGCATGATGATTCCTTGAAGCGTGTACAGGCAAGCTGCAACTATAGCGGGTTGATTTACATGCGTCCCGTTCATCGCGGGGTTTTGCCTGCATGTCCCCATGAATCTGGCATGAACATGCCGCCGTTACACGTGATGCGTATTTTAAAACAAGCCCATGCCGGGCGGGCCAACTATCTGCCCGGGCCTGGCGGCGCCATGAACGTGGATGCGCAATTCGGCTCAGGTCCGAATTCCATGCGACCAGAACTTGCGGGATAATGGTCGGTCACATGCGCGGACGGGCGTGACCGTCCATACGGAATCGCCTGATCTTGCGCCCCCCGCCATGTTGCCACTCAGCATTCCAATCTGGTTCGTCAAATGAAAAAGCCGTTCGAGCTTCCCGCCAAAATCCTCGCCCACGCACTGTTTGCGCTGGCGGCAGCGTGCCTGCTGATTGTGCCCGATTATTTGTATGCGCTGGCTGCGGATAAAGGCGCGGTCCTGTTTCGCCCCTATACGCTTGCCGTGCTGTTCATCGTCTCGTTCTTGTTGCTGGCTTTGCGCAGCCGACTGGCGGTGAACGGTCTGCTGGGCCTGTTTTTTCTGTTGCAACTGAGCCAGTTACTGCATATCGCTTATTTCGGCACCTCGTTCGCGCCGCACGAAATCCGGATGCTGTTTGACGACCTGGGTGAAGTCAACGAATCACTGGCCGGGGTACAGAGCCTGGTTATGCCGCCGCTGCTGATCATGCTGGCTAGCTACGCTGCACTGGGGATGCTGTTCCGTTTCTCCGTCCCTTACCGCCTGCATGCATCGCTTGCGGCCTGGCCGCTGGTGCTGATTCTGCTGATATTGCCCGTCAGCGCATTCAGCAGCAACCAGTCGCAGCGCTTTTACCCCAACCCCAAGACCTACACGCTGGAAAACGCGTTGCGATCATTTTCGTTCTTTCTGGCGCGCGACCTGCCATCGCATCTGATCAGCCCCAACGAACAACTCTGGCAGCCCTATACACCGGAAAAAATGGGGCCGGCAGTCAGGGCGAACATCATCGTGATCATGGGCGAAAGCCTGACCCCGGCGCACATGTCGCTGTTTGGCTACGGTCGCGACACCACGCCCTTGCTCGACCGCTTGCGCACGAACCCGGATTTCATTTACCAGCCCGGGATTGCGGCGGGAACGGCCACCAAGGTTTCCCTGCCGATGTTTTACAACATCACGCGCGAACCCGGCAATTTGCGCCACATTTTTCGCCAGGAGAGCAACTTGGTCAAACTGGCCAGGGCCGAAGGCTTCCTGACGCATTACTACTCGACGCAGACCGCCAACCTGTCAACATTTTCGGGCATCGAGTACGCTGACAAGAGCCTGACTGTCGATGATTTCGGGCCTGAACTTCAGGAGCGGCGCGACGAGGCGCTGCTCGATCTCCTGAAACGCGTGGACCTGAGTCGACCCAACTTCGTCATCCTGCATCAGCGCAATTCACACAGCCCCTACGACCGCAACTATCCGCCCGAATATGCTGTGTTCAACACCGCACAGGCGGGCGATGCCAACCAGCACCGCGTGGACACCTACGACAATTCGGTGCGCTACACCGATCATTTGCTGGTCGAGTTGATCAACGACCTGAAAGCGCGGTCGTCCCTGCCGGTCTACGTCCTGTTCACGTCGGATCACGGAGAAATGCTGGGTGAGAAAGGCGGCCAGTTTGGCCACGGCATGCTGACCGAAGAAGTGGCGCGCGTGCCGTTCATCTTTTATGCCCACAATGGCGACGAATCCCGAATCGACGCGGCCCGAAAACTGGTCAACCCGACCCACTACGAAATGGGCCGGCTGATTGCCGGACTATTGGGATATCGCATCGAAAACCCCAACGAGCAGGAAGGGGTCTACTATCTGAACGGAACCGACCTGTCTGGCAGCGAGGGCTATCGACAGGTGACGAAGTCAGGCACGCACTGGCAATTGACCGCCCCCCAGGCGCCGGTTACTGCGGCAACCCGTTAAGCCAGCTTGCCGTGGCACTGCTTGTATTTCTTGCCTGATCCGCACGGACAGGGATCGTTGCGGCCAACCTTGGCATAGGCGTCTGCCGGCGTTGGTGTCCGTGAAGCTGCCGCGGCGGCCGCCTCGGCAAAGTCCTGCGCCTCATCGTAGCCTTCGTGCTGGTATTGCACGTTGCTCAACTCGTCATGCAGTTCCACCGCAGGCACATCTTCCGGCGCGCGAACCTGCACCGTGCTGGTGATCTGGGTGACTTCGCTCTTGATCGCGGTGAGCATGGCGGAAAACAGTTCAAACGCTTCGCGCTTGTATTCCTGCTTGGGCTGTTTCTGTGCATAGCCACGCAGATGGATGCCCTGGCGCAGGTGATCCAGTGCCGACAGGTGATCGCGCCAGCTGGAATCGAGGCTTTGCAGCATGATCGCGCGCTCGAACTGACGCAGCCCCTCGGTACCGACCAACGCCTCCTTGTCCTGATGCGCCGCATCGGCGGCGTCCAGAATCTTGCTGCGCAGGCCTTCCTCGTTCAGCGTCTTGTCTCCGTCCAGCCATTGCTGCAGCGGCAGGTCGAGTGAGTACTGTGCAGCCAGCCCCTTTTCCAGGCCCGCCACGTCCCACTGCTCGTCCATGCTGCCCGGCACGATATGCAAATCGATGGTGTCGTTCAGCACGTCGTTGCGCATGGCACGGATGGTGTCGCCGATATCGGTGCTTGCCAGCAGTTCGTTGCGCTGTTCGTAGATGACCTTGCGCTGGTCGTTCGAGACGTCGTCGTACTCGAGCAGCTGCTTGCGAATGTCGAAGTTGCGCTGCTCGACCTTGCGTTGCGCATTCTCGATTGCGCGCGTGACCCAGGGATGCTCGATCGCTTCGCCCTCCGGCATCTTCAGGCGATCCATGATCGCGGCAACACGGTCGGAGGCGAAGATGCGCAGCAGCGGGTCTTCCAGCGACAGGAAGAAGCGGCTCGAGCCGGGGTCGCCCTGACGGCCGGAACGACCGCGCAGCTGGTTGTCGACGCGACGCGATTCGTGCCGTTCGGTGCCGATGATGTGCAGGCCGCCCGCGGCCAGCACGGCGTCGTGACGCACCGTCCATTCTTCCTTGAGGCTGGCAACGCGGGCGGCTTTTTCGCTGTCGGACAAGGCCTCGTCGTGCTTGATCGCGTCGAGCTCATTCTGGATGCTGCCGCCAAGCACGATGTCAGTGCCGCGGCCCGCCATGTTGGTGGCGATGGTGATGCCGCCCGGCATGCCGGCCTGCGCAATCACCTCGGCTTCGCGCTCGTGCTGCTTGGCGTTCAGCACGTTGTGCGGCAAGCCGGCAGTCTTCAGTTCGGCCGACAGCAGCTCGTTGGCCTCGATCGACGTTGTGCCGACCAGTACCGGCTGGCCATTGGTATTCCGCGCACGGATGTCATTGATTACCGCCTGGTCGCGTTCGCGCCCGGTGCGATAGACCTGGTCGTGCTCGTCCTTGCGCACCATCGGTCGATGCGTCGGAATGACCACGGTTTCGAGGCCGTAGATGCTCTGGAATTCGAACGCTTCGGTATCGGCCGTGCCGGTCATGCCGGACAGCTTCTGATACATGCGGAAGTAGTTCTGGAAGGTGATCGAGGCGAGTGTCTGGTTTTCCTTCTGGATCGCCACGCCTTCCTTGGCTTCCACCGCCTGGTGCAGGCCTTCCGACCAGCGGCGCCCACTCATCAGGCGACCGGTAAATTCGTCGACGATGATGACCTCGTTGTTCTGCACCACGTAATGCTGATCGCGGAAGAACAGTGCGTGTGCGCGCAAGGCCGCATACACATGGTGCATCAGCATGATGTTGGAGGCGTCGTACAGGCTGCCGCCTTCGGGCAGCAGGCCCATCTCGGTCAGGATGTCCTCGATCTTTTCGTGTCCGGCTTCGGACAGCAGCACCTGGCGCGATTTTTCGTCGACCGAGTAATCGCCTTCGGCTTCCTCGTCCTGTTGCCGGGTCAGTCGCGAAGGGATGAGGTTCACCTGCTGGTACAGCGCGGTATTCTCTTCCGACTGCCCGGAAATGATCAGCGGGGTGCGCGCTTCGTCGATCAGGATCGAGTCAACTTCGTCGATGATGCCGTAGGCCAGCGGACGCTGCACCTTCTGGCTCATCTCGAAGACCATGTTGTCACGCAGATAATCGAAGCCGTATTCGTTATTGGTGCCGTAGGTGATGTCGGCCGCGTAGGCGGCCTGCTTGGCGTCGTGCGGCATCTGCGACAGATTGATGCCGGTGGTCAGACCGAGAAAACCATACAGGCGGCCCATCCACTCCGCGTCGCGGCTGGCCAGGTAGTCGTTCACCGTCACCACGTGCACGCCCTTGCCGGTCAGCGCGTTGAGATACGCGGGCAGGGTCGACATCAGCGTTTTGCCCTCGCCGGTGCGCATCTCGGCAATCTTGCCGTGGTGCAGTACCATGCCACCCACCATCTGCACATCGAAGTGACGCATGCCGAGCACCCGCTTCGATGCTTCGCGCACCACGGCGAAGGCTTCGGGCAACAGCTTGTCGAGCGATTCGCCGTTTTCCAGCCGGGACCTGAACTCAGCAGTCTTGCCGGCCAGTTCGGCATCGGACAATGTTTCCATCGACGGTTCCAGCGCATTGATCGCTTTCACCTTTTGCAGGTATTGTTTGACCAGCCGGTCGTTACGGCTACCGAAGACTTTTTTGAACATGGATTGCAGCATGAGGAACCCGAAATGCCCGCAGTACGCGGAAAATCGTCGAATCTTAGCATAGCGTCGCGGGCTTCCCATGACCTGTGTGTGGCGGCCGCATGAGCGCCTCCAGCCTGTCCGACCTGCTCGCCAGTCAGCTGCCGCACGGACTCGCCGTTCGCGCACGGGCTTTGCTCAATACCCAGGCGGCACTCGAGCGAGCGCTGCCGGCCGCAATCGCCGGGCATGTCCGCGTGATGCAGCTGGAAAATGGCGCGTTAAGCCTGGCCTGTGACAGCGGGGCCATTGCCAGCCGCCTGCGTCACCAAAGCGAAGCACTGCTGGCTCAACTGGTCAAGCACGGGGTCACGGTGTCGGCCGTGCGCATCAGCGTCAACCCGGATCTGCTGCCGCGCTACGTCCACCCGGTCGAGAAAACCGGCCTGCCCGCTGCCGCGCTGGACGATCTGGCCCACCTCAACACCGACATTGAAGATGGCCCCCTCAAGGACGCACTCACCCGCTTACTCCGCCACCATGCGCCATCCAGCCGCGACTGACGACGCCCCCAGTCCGAGCATGCTGGAGGGCATACTCGAGTCCGAGTGACAACGCACGGCGGTCACGGCCTGGATTTTCGTTTTCCTGATCCTGCTGTTGTTCGCCGTGGTGTATATGCCTGGCGCCTGGCCTGAGGCGCTCATCAGGCCGATCCGCGAGCTGTTCTGGCCATTTCTGATTCTGTTTGCCGGCATGCTGGTATACGAGTGGATTTTGCGCCTGCGCATCAGCCGCCTGCTGCTGAAAAGCAAGCTGCCCTCACGCCATCAGCATATTCGGCCAGCACGTCTCGCCCGAGATCGCCCAGCGGCTACTGCAGCAAAATCTGAATACCAGCGGCGAGACTCGCGACGCTTGCGTGATTGTTCCTCGACATCCACGACTTCAGCCGCATCGCGGCCGACAACACGCCGCACGAGGCCATGCTCTATCTCAGCACGCTATTCGGTGAACTCATTGACGTCGTCAACGAAAACAACGGCATCGTCAACAAGTTTCTGGGTGACGGATTTATGGCCATATTCGGGGTGCCCGCCGACGACGCAGAGAAAATTCCCCATGCATTCAACGCCGCCCAGGCCATCCTCAGACGGGTGGAGACCCTAAATCAACGCGGCGCGATTCCGCCCACCCTGGTCGGCATCGGGCTGCATTCCGGCCAGCTCGTCACGGGCAACATCGGCACCCGCGAGCGCAAGGACTACACGCTCGTCGGTGAAACCGTCAATGCGGCTGCCCGCATCAAACAAGCCACCAAGGAGTTCGATGCGCGGCGGCTGTTCTCCGAAAACATCTGGAACAACCTGTCCAACCCGCCGGCGGATGCGGTTGACCTCGGCAGCGTGGAACTCAGGGGATTAAGCGAGCCGATGCGACTTTTCAAGGTGGTCTGAGACGCGCCAACCAGGGCTCATCAAACATCGGGCCTTGTCAGCCCACACAGAAGCACCGCCATCCTGCTTCGCCTGGCAGCAGGATGGCGGCCCATTATTTCCGCGGGCAGCACACTTCAGTACACCGCCCCGATGGATTTAACGTGCGTCCCGGTTATCGCGGTCACGCCCCCGATAGATCTGGCTGGCGGGCTGGCCGGGTAACACCCGTTCTTTCTGATCCTTGTTGTCCTGCTGGGCTTCGCTGCGCCGAGTCGCTGATTCGGCGCGCGCACGTGGCTGCTGCGTGCCACCCGGTTCCGATGAACGGCTGGTTGGTGGCGCATTCCCTTCAGGCTGAGCAGCCCGATTGGCGGGTTGCGCATCGCGGCGATCGGTTCGTTGCGCACGCACCGCATCCTGGCTGCGAACCGCCTCGCGCTCGGCGGCCTGGCTACGCGCAGGGATCGGCGTGGCGGAAGGCGTCGGCCGTCTGAACTCCCGATAGCTCGGCGGCAACGGGGGAGATGCCCGCTCCGAACCGGCTTCGGTGCCCACAGGCGGCCTCGATGGCGTGCGTACAGCGTCGGTCCGTCGTGTAGGCGGGACGATATAGCGCGATGGCGAATCAGTCTGCGTGCGGACGCGATCTGGCGCACTCTGCACGTTCGGTATCCGTTCACGGGGTGCGCGGGTCGACACCACGGGACGCGAAACGATGTCCCGCGGCGGCTGGATGCCTCTGGGCGCACCGCCGAACAGGCTGTCGCGCGTAGGCTTGACTGGCAGCGCACTGCGCACCGGCACGAAGTCGGCGGGGCGAACCCGATTCTCATCCGTGGCGCGAACCCGCTCCCGTCCGAACTTGTCGGCCGGCATCGTCAGGATGGCGCGCGGCAAGCTTGCATTGTGGAAACGGATGTTGTCCGCCCTGATGCTGGTGGTCTGGTTGATCACCACGTTGTTGACGATGCGCGGACCGCCCCATCCGCCCCAGTCAGGATGCCAGCGGCGATAGGTGGGCCCCCACCAAGGCAACACCGGCTCGCCCCAGCTCAGCGCCACCCACCACAGCCCGGGCAGGCCGGCGCTGACGCGCGCCGACACACCCTGATCGCGAACCATGAACGCCACCAGCGCGGGCGAATACACGGGCCGTCGCACCACCGGCCCCGGCGCCCACGCCCAG
>CAJDTZ010000048.1_pt1 | contig 15259 bp, 12 predicted proteins | sample 7390551 | NCBI WGS metagenome assembly CAJDTZ01 (sample SAMEA7055662, study PRJEB34461) | soil metagenome | biome: terrestrial ecosystem; feature: Peninsula; material: soil | place: Antarctica | collected 2016 | reverse complement strand
GCCATCCGCTGGTTTGCCGAAGGTCGATTGGTAAACAATCATGGCCGCGTAAACTTACAGGACGATATGGCGTCACAGTCTGTGTTATCCGGCGGAACGTGATCATGCTCAAAATCCTGTTACTGGCCACCAGTTTGTTTATCGCCACTGCCCAGGCTGCAGGGCCGTCGCAAATCAACGTGGTGTACGACCTCTACCGCAACGGCCTCAAGCTTGGCCAGGTGACCGATACCTTCACCCGGTCGGGCAACCAGTACACCCTGACCAGCGAGGCCCGCGCCATCGGCCCGCTCAAGTTGCTGTGGTCGGGCAACCTGCAGCTCGAAAGCACGGGCGTGGTGACGCCGCAAGGCTTGCGCCCTTCGCAATTCAAGCACGGACGCAGCGATGCGCCGGGCAAGCTGGCCACGGCCCGCCTCGACTGGACGCAACACAGCATCGCCTATCAATACAAGGGCCGATCGTGGCAGGTCACGGGGCTGGAAGACGGCGCGCAGGACCAGTTGTCGCAGCTCTACCAGTTCATGTTCGCGCCCTCGCAGCCCGCTGAATTCGGCTTTCAGGTGGTGAGCGGACGCAAGCTCAATGACTATCACTTTGAGTGCAGCGAGGGCGGCGTGATACAGACGCCGCTGGGTGCGCTGGCAACCCGGATGTATCAGCGCGTCAAGCAGGCAGCCGACGACAAAGCCATCACTGTCTGGGTCGCCCCTGCGCGCAACAACCTGCCGGTGAAAATCCGGGTGAGCGAGGATGGCGTGACCCTCGAGCAGCGTCTGGTGAGTGCCAGCGTCAAAAACTAGCGTAGCGCTAGCGTAGCGCCGGCTTCGCCCGGAGCCGTTGGCCTGGGTCAGTTTCCTTCGTGTATTTGCTGTGCAGCGATGGCCCCGGCTATGAAATGAGCCTGTCGTAGCAGGCCCGCGCATCAAGACAGCGGCGTTCTCGCTACTCCGGCAGACCGATCACCAGTGCACCCGGCGCAATGCCGCGTTGCTGGAATGTGCCCTGTGCGACTTCCAGCGCGTAGCGAATGTTCGTCGCGGGACAATGCAGGGAGTCGGTTCCGGGCTGCATGTCGGCCAGATTGACGATGCGGTCGCTGTCGTCGATAAAGGCAATCGACAGCGGCAGGGGCGTGTTGCGCATCCAGAAGCAATGCCGCGCCGCCAGTTCGAACACGAACAGCATGCCGCCGCTGGCGGGCAGGTGCGTGCGGCCCATCAAGCCGCGTTCACGTTGTGGCGGCGTGCTGGCGACTTCGACCTCAAACGTGTGCGGACCAATGTTGAGTGCAAGCGGTTCGTCGCTGTCTGCTGCGCAGGCGCCGCACAGCAGCAACGTCAGGAATGGTGCGATAAAGCGACTGATTGTCAGGGTGCGCCTAAAGCGCATCGCGCATCCGCCCAGCCAGATCCAGCGCGGTTTCCAGGTCGGCATCCAGCACATTGAAATGTCCCATCTTGCGTCCCGGCCGTGCGGCTTCCTTGCCGTACAGATGCAGCTTGATGCCGGGATGCGCCAGCAGCGCGTCCCAGTGCGGTCCACCGTTGTGCCAGCGATCACCGAGGATATTGACCATTGCCACCGGCGACAGCAGGCGGGGATCGCCCAGCGGCAGACCGCACAGCGCACGCACCTGCTGTTCGAATTGATCGGTGACGCAGGCATCCAGTGTGTAGTGACCGGAATTGTGCGGGCGGGGGGCGATTTCGTTGATCATCAGCTGGTCGCCCACAACGAAGAATTCGACTGCCATCACCCCGACATAACCGAGCTTGCCGGCCACCGCACGCGCCATCTCACGCGCCTGCTGTGCCAAGCCTTCGGGTACGCGGGCGGGCACGATGGACACATCGAGAATGCCGTTTTCATGATGGTTTTCAGCAACCGGAAACAGCTCGCAATGGCCGGAATCATCGCGCGCCAGCACCACCGACACTTCACATGCCAGTTTGACGAAGCCTTCCAGTACGCAAGGCTGGTCGCCGAATTCGCGGAACGCTGCACGTGCCTCGTCCAGGGTGGACACACGGGCCTGGCCTTTGCCGTCGTAGCCGAAACGCGACACTTTCAACAGCGCTGGCGTGCCCGTCGCCGTCAGCGCGGTTTCGAGGTCGGCTTCCTGGTTGATCAATGCAAACGCCGCAGTGGCAAAACCGTTGTCGGTCAGCCAGGTTTTTTCGTGGCTGCGATCCTGCACGATGGCAACTGCCTCGGCGCCGGGCGAGACCCGGCAATAGTTCGCCAGTTCGATCAGGCTTGCTGCCGGCACGTTCTCGAATTCGGTGGTGACGGCCGCGCAACGGTCGCCGAGTTGTTTCAGCGCGGCGGGATCGTTGTAGTCCGCCTGCACATGGATGTCGGCCATCTGCCCGGCCGGGCTGGTGGCGTTGGGGTCGAGCACCATGACCTTGTAGCCCATGGTGCGCGCAGCGAGGGTAAACATGCGCCCGAGCTGGCCTCCGCCGAGGATGCCCAGCATCGCGCCGGGCAAAATGGGCAGCGTTGCGCCGGGCAGATTACTCGACATCTGGCAGGTCCATACCCATCACCGACTCCGCCTGGCGGGTGCGGAAATCATCGAGCCTGGCGGCAAGCACAGGGTCAAAACGTGCGATCAGGGCCGCGGCAAACAGCGCCGCATTGGCTGCGCCGGCTTCGCCGATGGCAAACGTGGCAACCGGAATGCCCTTGGGCATTTGCACAATGGAGAGCAGCGAATCCATGCCCTTGAGGTATTTTGACGGCACTGGTACGCCCAACACCGGCACGATGGTTTTGGCGGCAAGCATGCCGGGCAGATGCGCTGCCCCACCGGCACCGGCGATGATGGCCTTGAGTCCGCGCGCGTCGGCGCTGGCGGCGTATTCGTACAGCAGATCCGGTGTGCGATGGGCGGATACCACCTGGGTTTCGAAGTGGATGCCCAACTGTTTCAACAGCAGCGCCGCGTGCTTCATCACCTCCCAGTCGCTGGAAGACCCCATCACCACCCCCACTTGAGGTGCGCTCATTGTGTTGATCCTTGGCCGGAGAAAGGCGGCATTTTAACGCGGAGACGCGCGATATAAACAAAAAGCCCCGCTCAAGCGGGGCTTTGGGCAAAGCGGATACGGCTGCTGTTTATACGCAACCGGTCGGCTTCGGGGTGCCGGCGTAACGGCCGGCCTGCTTGGCCGGGCCAAACGGGAACAGGTCGAACAGGAATTTCTTGTCGCCCCATTCGTCACCGAATTCTTCCTTCAGGCCTTTTTGCAGAAAGCGCAGGTTGGGCGCGGTGCCGTTCTGGGCAAACTGCTCACGCATGTGGTTGATGATTTTCCAGTGGTTCTCGCCCAGTTCCAGCTTGTCTTCCTTGGCCAGTTCGACAGCCAGTTCTTCCGACCAGTCATCCAGGTTGACCAGATAGCCTTCGGGATCGGTCTCGACCATTTTGCCGTTGATTTCGCGTTCCATGATTCAGTCCTTGTGCTCAAATTAAAATTAACTGGGACGGACCATATAATAACCCAGTAAATTAGTCAAGTATTAAGGATGACGGGGTCTTTATATCTGTGGCCGTTGTCCAGGCCCGAATGTCATCCGGCACCAATACAAACGCTGCGGTCGATTTCCGGTCGCTAGCGGGCAGACTGTTTCAGTTCACTTTGCAGCAATTTTTTTGCCTGCAGCCTTGTAGGCTTCGAGGCCGCCCTCGATAAAGCGTGCTTTCACCACGCCTTCGGCATGCAAGCGATCTATCACCTTGTTCGATACGCTGTCGCCGTCCGTACAGTAGATCGCCACGTCCAGCGTGCGCGGAATGGCGTCAATCCAGGCATCGATTTTGTCCGGGTTTTTCCACATGGCGCCGGGGATGGTCTCGCGGGATGCCGCGTACTCGGCTTCACGCCGAACGTCGAAGACCAGGGTCGCGTCAGGATCAAGCCCGGCTGCATTGATGCTGCGGGGTACGTCAGGACATTTTTCAGTGGGAGTGGCGCATTTGCAGCGCTTCAGGGGTTGGGTTGTGGGTTCCATGTTCTGCTCTGTGGGTTCAATTGATTGCCGAGGGGGCATGATATCAACAGGGCGTTTCTGCCCGTTTTGTTTTTTCCGTTTCAGAGCACTGCTGAATACATGAGCCCGAGCAGGGCGCACCCGTCGATGACTTTCATGATGTCGATCTTGAATTTCCACAGCGCGATAAAGGCAGCGATGGCGACGACGACCGGGAACCATTTGAAGCCTCCGGCGAAGGGAGCCGCCGCCGTGCCCTGTGGCCAGAACGTGTGCCAGGCAAAAAACACGGCCAGATTCAGGATCACGCCGACCACCGCAGCGGTGATGCCGGTGAGCGGCGCGGTGAATTTCAGTTCGCCGCGCGTCGCTTCGACCAGCGGGCCGCCGGCGAGGATGAAAAAGAACGACGGCAGAAACGTGAAGAAGGTCGCCACCGCCGCGCCCGCCAGGCCGGCTGTCACCGAATGGCCGAACACGTCCTTGGTCACGCCGCCCATATAGCCCACCCAGGTGACGATCATGATCAAAGGCCCCGGCGTAGTCTCGCCGAGCGCCAGACCATCCATCATCTGTGGGCCGGTCAGCCACTGGTAATGCTCCACCCCACCCTGATACACATACGGCAGCACCGCATACGCCCCGCCGATGGTGAGAAAAGCCGCCTTGGTAAAGAAATTGCCCATGTCGGTGAGCGTTTGCTGACCGCCAAGGGCATAGATCGCAACCGACCAGATCGCAACGAACACCAGGGTGGTGATGATGAGCCTTGCCCAGGAAAATAGCGCGTGAGCAGGGGGCGGCGTGTCGTCATCGATCAATGCCGGGCCATATTGCTGGTTGCTGGCCCCATGCCCGCCGCCGCTCTTGAACTTGGCGGGCATCAACTTGCCGCCGATCGCCCCCAGTACCCCCGCCGCCAGCACAATCCACGGAAATCCGATATGGAAGAAAAAAATGCCGACGAAGGCGAGCGCCGCCATCCCCCACAGCACCCCGTTTTTCAGCGCACGCGACCCGATGCGCCAGGCGGCGAACAGCACCACCGCCACCACTGCGGGCTTGATGCCATAGAACAGGCCCTTTACCAGCGGCACGTCCCCCCAGGCGAGGTACACCCCCGCGAGCAAGGACAACAACAGGAATGCGGGCAGGAAAAAAAGCACGCCTGCGACCACTGCACCTTTGACGCCGTGCATCAGCCAGCTGATGTAAATGGCGAGCTGAGTGGCCTCAGGCCCGGGCAACAACATGCAGTAATTGAGGCCGTGCAGATAGCGATGCTCGGAAATCCAGCGGCGTTTTTCCACCAGTTCCTGATGCATCATCGCGATCTGCCCGGCGGGGCCGCCAAAGCTGATGAAGCCGAGCTTGAGCCAGTATTTGAAAGCTTCGCCCATGGAGACGGGCGCGGGTGCGGTGGTGGGTACGGTGTCCAAGATATAGGCTCCAAATTGAGTGGATTAAGCCAGGCTTGGACGGGACACCGTCTTGAGGATGAAATCTCCCTGATTCCGGGGGCTGGTGCCCCGGAAAATGGAGTTTAGCGTGCAGAAGCTGACACGACCCAATATGAACTATTTGCCGGGTTGGCCATGTATGAAATGACCGAGTCATGAACCTGCTGGATTTCCTTAGTGACGGGGCCCCAGTAATGCGACATGTGCCTTGAGGAATTCGAGAAATGTATTCGCAACAACCGATAGTTTTTTGTTCTTTGTATACACCACATACCAGGAACGCTTGATTGGAAAACCCTGCACGTTGAGCACCGTGATTTCCTTCTGGGCAGGATCGAGGTCAGGATTGAGTGTGCTCTGAGACAACAAGGCAAGCCCGAGCCCACCAGCGACCGCCTGTTTGATGGCCTCATTACTCCCCAATTCCATTCGTATTCGAAGCGGAATGTTGTGTGCCTGAAAGATGCGCTCGACCGTCAGACGCGTGCCGGAACCGTGCTCCCTGACAACAAAGGGCTCGTTGGCGAGATCGGCAAACGGGATACGCTTGCGGCGCGCCATGGGGTGTGCCACTGGCGCCAATACCACCAGCGGATTTTCCATGAAAGGCTCGCATTCGATATCCAGACCTTCGGGTGGGACGCCCATGATGTAAAGATCATCCTGGTTACGCGCCAGCCGATCCAGCAGACGGTCCCGGTTGATGACTTCCAGGGCGATATCGATTCCCGGATACGTTGAACAGAAGGGGCCAAGAATACGTGGCATGAAATATTTGGTGGTCGTGACCGCAGAAATACGCAGGCGCCCTTGTTTGACTCCCTTGAGGTCCGCAATCGTTTGCTCGAATCGGCCCCATGTCTCCAGCCAGTCGGCACAGGTTGTATAGAGCTGTTCGCCCGCCTGGGTAAGAAAGACCTTTTTGCCAATTTGCTCGATCAGAGGCAAACCCACTTCGTCGTGGAGCAATCGGATCTGCTTTGAAACAGTGGGCTGGGTGACATGCATCTCTTCCGCTGCGCGCGAAAAACTTCTCAACCGGGCCACTGCCTCGAACGTTCGTAACTGTCGCAAGCTGACGTGCATCATCGGGTGTTGGTCTCCCTGCCATGTATAACCTGGAGGCTATCATTTCCATTCGAATAATTCATTTTTGTTTCAATAACGGCTTCCTTAGACTGGTCGACAAGTTGATATCACGCGCGTTACCTGTTAGCCATGAAAAGGAGTGAAGCCATGCCTTGTTTAGCCTCCACGGATAGTATGAGCCCCGCGGAAGTTGGCCAGCACGTACGCTGTCTGGTCCTGCTTGCGATGCGACGGAGTCGAGCCGACGTTTCTGCGCAGGGCGGTACCCCCTCAGCATCCCCGAGAGGAGCCCGCCATGGAATCGACGCCTAATCTGCTGACACCTTATCTGGTGTTGCTAGCCCCGCTTCTGTTGCTGTTGGCCGGATTGGTGCCTGCGCGGTTCGCCAACCGCAACACTCGCCTGATGGTGCGCATGAACAACGGCGCCGCATGGCTGGCCTTTGCCAGCGCATTGGGCGCGACGCTTCTGCATGAACTGGATGCCACCCGATCCTGGACAATATGGTCTGTTGCGCTGCCGGGTGATATCGGGTCGTTCTCGCTTGGTGCCTATGTCAATGCGGTGACTGTCATCATGCTTTTACTGGTGTCGTTTGTTGGCGCCATCGTGTCGCGCTATGCCCGCAACTATCTGGATGGCGATCCCAACCAGGGGCGATTCCACAAGTGGCTGAGCTTGACCCTGGGAGCCATACTCACGCTGATTGTTTCCGGCAATCTGCTCATGTTCCTGCTGGCCTGGTTCACCACCAGTCTGTGCCTGCATCAGTTGCTGACCTTCTATCGGGAGCGCCCGGCCGCAACGCTGGCCGCACACAAGAAACTCATCTTCAGCCGCATTGGTGAAGTGAGTCTGCTGGTCGCCACCTTCCTGATTGGCTCGACGCTGCATACGCTGGAGTTCGACCAAATCTTTCGCATCATGGCCAGCATGGATGGACCGCTGCCTGCGAGTTTGAACTGGGCAGCGCTACTGATTGTTCTGAGCGCTGCGCTCAAGTCCGCCCAGTTTCCGTTTCATGGCTGGCTGATCCAGGTCATGGAGGCACCGACACCCGTGTCTGCCCTGTTGCATGCAGGCATCGTCAATGGCGGCGCTTTTCTCGTCATCCGCATGAGCCCCATCATGTCGCACTCTGAAGTGGCGCTGGGCGTCTTGGCCGTGATCGGGCTTGTCACCTTGGCACTGGCCTCGCTGGTCATGCTGACACAGACCAGCATCAAGGTCTCGCTCGCCTGGTCCACCACGGCGCAGATGGGCTTCATGCTGCTGGAATGCGGCCTGGGTCTCTATAGCCTGGCCATGCTGCACCTGGTGGCCCACTCGCTATACAAGGCCCATGCATTTCTGGCCTCCGGAAGCGGCGTCGACGGCTTCCGGGCGCCCACCCTGGCCTACGCCAAGCCAACCTTGCAGCCGTTACGTCTGCTGGTTGCCCTCGCGATCGCCGCGCTCATGACGATCATCGCCGGCGCGGCATTCGGGGTGACGCTGGATCAGCAGCCGGCCTTGATTGCCACCGGTACGATCGTCGCCATCGCCGTCAGCCAGTTGCTGCTGCAAGCTTCCAATCTGATGCGTGGCGCGGTCTTCCTGTTGCGCGCACTGGGACTCAGCGCGATTGTATGCACGGCCTATTTCGCCTTGCATGCCGGCTTCGAACTGGCCTTGCGGGACAGCGTGCTGCCGGTGCGTGATGCGGCTGGGGGCTTTCAGTCCGCGATGGCCGTGGTGATCGTCGGTGTCTTCCTGGCCCTGCTGCTGGTGCAGCAATCTTTCAAGCATGCCCGCTCGCAACTGAGTGGGGCCATCTACATGCATTTGTATAACGGCCTGTACATCGACGTCTACATCACACGCATCCTGCAGCGTGTCTGGCCCAGCTCTTTTCCCAATTCGCATGCGACAACGAAATCTCACGGAGCCTGATCATGAATATGAACAATATTGAAGACCTGAAAGGGTCAGAGAGTGCGACCCGCGAGAAACCGGCCCCTGCCATTGCCATCCCGACGAAACCGGATCCGACCGTGCTGAACCGCCAGATCGACGAAGCCTGCGGGCGCATCGCCCCGCTGTGGCCGCTGAAGCACTTCATCGCCGTCAATCCGTTCTTCGGTCTGCGCGATCAGACGTTCCAGGAGGCGTCCGACACGCTGACGCGCATCGTCGACTCCAACCTCTACATGCCGCGCGCCTATTACCGGGAACAGCTGGCGTCGGGTCGCATTAGCCTTGATGATTTGGACCAGGCCATCGCGCGTTGTGGCAGCAGCATGGACGCAGTTACCGTGGAGCGGATCCTCAATGAAAAAGCTCCCCAGCCGAAGATGGGTATGGTCCCGGTCAGCGAAGTGCTTGAACGTGTGGATGGCGGGTTGTGGAGCAGTTTTGTCACCGAGCGCATCAGCATGCATTGCGCGGCCTACTTCGATCTGGGCCAGGCGATCGTCAGCATGCCCTGGCGCGACAAGTCCCTTTATGAGTCCTGGCTCTTGGCCGCCGCGATTGATCGAAGCCCGGCCATGATGGGGCTTAGCCGGTTCCGAGCCGATGCGGCCAACTTGCCCAGAGAGCCACGTGCTGCCATCGCTTTGGCGGTGGTGCAGCTAGGCATACCGGAGGCGGCCGTCGAACGCTATCTGCATGCGTCGTTGCTGAGCATCGGCGGTTGGGCGGCATGGGCTCGCTACCTGCGCTGGCAAGCGGAACTTGCCGGCCAGCACGATGATTCCATTATCGACTTGCTCGCCATCCGGCTCATGTGGGATGTCTTGTTGTTCAATGAGAAGCGTACGGCGGCTCTGACGGCGCGTTGGCGCGAGATGCTGGCCGCTTGCATGCGTCCCCCATCCGCCAAGCGCCAGGCCGCCGCGGTAATCGACCGCATCATGCTCAACGCCATGGAGATCGGCTTTCAGCGCAGCGTGATCGCCGGATTGAGCGGTAATCTGGGCGTTGCGCGTCAAGTTAGCAAGGCCATGCCAGTGCGGCGCCCCGCGGTGCAGGCGGCTTTTTGCATCGATGTACGGTCCGAGATATTCCGCCGCTCCCTGGAGACCGTGGCACCGGCTGCGCAGACCATCGGCTTCGCCGGCTTCTTTGGCATCTTCATTGAATATGTCCCACTGGGCTCTAGCACCGGCCACACGCATGTCCCGATCATCTTCAATCCGGCCTATCGCATTTACGAACAGGTCAAGGCTGGCGATACGCAAGCGAGCATGGAGCAGCTGGCCAAGCGGCGCCAGCGCATCAGCCTCACCAAGGCCTGGAAAGGTTTCAAGCTCTCGGCCTCCTCTTGTTTCTCCTTCGTTGAAGCCGCCGGACTAATGTATGGCCCCAAGCTGCTGAGCGACAGCTTTGGCTGGAGCCGCCCGGTGCCCGACCCGTTCACGCAGGGTCTCGATGAACATCTCGTCAATAAGGTCGGCCCCACCCTGTCTGCCGTGCCGCGGGAGCAGCGTTGCGCGCACCACGACCATTCCGGCATACCGGAAAGCGATCGGGTCGATCATGCGGCGCGCATCCTGGGCGCCATGTCGATGACCAGCAACTTCGCGCGCCTGGTGCTGCTGGCTGGCCACGGCAGTACAACGGTGAACAACCCCCATGCCACCGGGCTGGACTGCGGGGCCTGCGCCGGCCAGACCGGCGAGGCCAGCGCGCGCGTGGTCGTCGCCTTGCTCAATCAGCCGGCGGTGCGGCGCGGCCTGCGCGAGCGGGGCATCACGATCCCGGATGACACCTGGTTCCTGGCCGGCCTGCACGATACCGCCACGGACGATATACGCCTGTATGACACCGACGACGTGCCCAAGGCGCTTACGCAAGATCTGACGCAACTGCGCCAATGGCTCGAACAGGCCGGCGATCTGACCCGTATGCAACGCGCGGTGGTGCTGGGCACCGCCAATCTGTCGGATCGTGATATCGAGGTGGATGTACGCCGGCGCAGCCGCGACTGGTCGCAGGTGCGTCCGGAATGGGCACTGGCCAACAACGGCGCTTTCATCGCCGCACCCCGCAATCGGACCCTCAATGTCGATCTGGCTGGCCGCGCCTTCCTGCATGACTACCAGTGGCAGGCCGACACCGGGTTCAAGATTCTTGAGCTGATCATGACCGCGCCCATGGTGGTGGCCAACTGGATCAACATGCAGTACTACGGCTCCGTGGTCGACAATCAGCGTTTCGGCAGCGGCAACAAGGTGCTGCACAACGTGACGGGCGGCGCCATCGGTGTGCTGGAGGGCAATGGCGGCGATCTACGCGTCGGCTTTCCGATGCAGTCACTGCATGATGGCACGCGCTGGGTGCACGAGCCTTTGCGTCTGAGCGTGTTCATCGAGGCGCCCGAAGCGGCAATCGACGACATCATCGCGCGCCACGAACTGGTACGTCAGATGGTCGAGAATGGCTGGCTGCACCTTTTCCGTATCGACGAGGATAACGGCATTGTCCGCCGCTGCGCCGGCCCTCGCTGGGAGCGGCCAGACGCCCCCTACCCGGCCGCCTTATGAGAATGAAGACAGGCAGCTGGGGCGAGATGTCAGCAAGTGTCCATGCGTCCGATTTCAAGCGCTTCGGCGGGGTGGCCTGGTGTCGGACGCGATGTGGCTGATCCACGACGCATGAGTGGATGACGTCACGCTTCGGTTGTGTGGGCGTGGGCCGGCACGGGAGGGAAAGTGCCGGGACGCCTTGTTGCGGATTAGACATTCAGGACGCCGGGGGCAGGCCCCCGGCGACGGTATTCTCGCGCCTCACGTCCAGCACCTCCCATGCGCCGGCCCACTTCAATCCATACACATATGGTTATTGTTTCAATAAAAAATTAAGACTGTTATGTATGGGTTTGTGACTCTAGGATTGCACGTGTTGTCCCGTGCAAGCTTGTGCTGTGGTGTGTTCAGGACTCTGGCCGCTGTGAACGGGATAAGTCTACCCATGTCGTGATGGGTGTAACTGCCGCAAAAAATTCATGGTTATGGCAGGGCCGCGCCCGGGTTCGCGAGTGTACGGGCGCGCCCGGCGGCGTCGCGGGTTCCAGACGAAACGATTATTAACCAGAGGGGCACGCGGTGGAAAAGCTGACGATACTGATTGCGGCTACGCCCTTGCTTTCGGCGTTGCTGCTCACGCTGGGGACCTGCCGGTCGCAGCGCAGCATCGCGCGCCTGAGTGTCGGCTTTGCCGCGCTCACCTTTCTGTTTGCCGCGGCCTCGCTCGCGCTGTATCTGGTGGAGCGCCAGCCACATCAGCCTGGTGGTGCATGTCTACGCGGTGCGCTACATGGCCGAGGAACCGGGCTATGCGCGCTTCTATATCCTGCTCGACCTGATGGCGGCGGCGATCCTGCTGATGGTGACCGCGGGTGACCTCGTTACCCTGCTGGTGGCGTGGCATCTCGTCGGCGTGATCCTCTACTTTTTGCTGGGTCATAACGCAACGCGACCCGCCGCCCAGCGTTATGCCTTCTGGTCGTTCTTTACTTATCGCCTTGGCGATCTGCCGCTCATCCTGGCCGCGATCCTGCTCTACCAGGCCTATGGCACGATGTCGCTGCCAGTGATTTTTGAGCGGATCGGAGCCGATCCCGGCGCGCATCAGGTCCTGGGTTTGCCGTTGCCGACGGTCGTGGCGTTCCTGGTCGCGTTCGCCGCCTTTGCACGCTCGGCGCAGTTCCCGCTGCACACCTGGCTGCCCTACACGATGGAAGGCCCGACGCCGGTGTTCGGTGCTGATGCTGATGCAGAACGACATCAAGAAATCGCTCGGCTACTCCACCATGGGGCAGATGGGCTTCATGTTTGTGGAGGCCGGGGTCGGCGCTTTTTCGCTGGCGATCTATCACCTGATCGCGCACGGCCTGTTCAAAGGCACGCTATTCCTCGGCGCCGGCAGTGTGATCGGCAATGCGCGCAAGCACGACGGCGTGCCGCATGACGATGTGTATACCTTCGTCGTGGAACGCAAGCCGGTCGCCTACCGACTGCCATGGATTCTCGCGGCGATACTCACCGTGGGGGTTCCCCTCGTCATCCTCGGTCTCTCGCACTGGTTGGTGGACGACGATTTCGTCGGACGTCAGGGCGCGATCATCCTGCTGTTCTTCGGCTGGGTCACCGGCGCGCAGTTGCTGTTCGTGACTTACCGGCTGCGTGCCGGCAGCCCGTGGCGCCTGATGGCCATGATCATCATGTCGTTGGTCATCGTTGTCGCCGGCTATACCTGGATCGGTCACACCTTCGATCAGTTTCTTTACCCGGATCGCGCGTTCAGTGATCGCATCTATGCGGCAGCCAGCATTCCACTCGGCGCCTTCGACGTGCTCGCAGCGATCCTCACGGTCGCGGTCGTTGGGGGATGGCTGGCCACTTACTACGCCACGGCCAATGGCGGCTCGCGTACGGGTGCCCCGTCGCCGCTGCGGCTGGTTTTTTATTCGCTGCTCTCGCGCGAGTTCTACGTGGCCGATGTGTATGCCTGGCTGACGCAGGCCGTGCTGGGACTGTCGCGGCGACTCAACCTCTGGTTGCGCTGGGTGTGACATGACGCTGCTGCTGGCTGCCACCCTCTTCCTTCCCCTGTTCCCGCTAAGCGTCGTATTCAACGCCGCGTCCGCGCGGCTGCGTGATCCGGTCGCACGCAGCATGCTGCTGTTGCTGTGGCCACAGCTCGGCGTCTGGCTGCTGCAGGCCGCCGCGCAACCTGTCCCGCCGTATTTTGTGCCATGGGCGCTGCTGACGTCCGGCTTCTATGCGCTGCGCCTGCTCACCGTGCGCGACATGGGGCAGTGGGCCGGCTTCCTGGCCACGTCCGCACTGGCGCTCACCTGGGTGCGGGTCGACGCCACCCCCGACTACGCTGCGCTGCACTTGTTCGCGTTCTGGTTCAGCCTGCCTGCCGCGCTGGTCGCTTTGCTTGCGCGACCGCTGGTGCGTCGCTTTGGTGCCGCTTACTCGGGGCTGCAAGGCGGGCTCATGGGCCAGCTTCCGCGCCTGTCCGGCATGCTGGTCGTGACAGTGCTGGCGGCCATCGCCACGCCGCCTGCGCCTGGCTTCTTTGCGCTGCTGCACCTGCTGCAGGCACTCAACTTGGAGGGTGCTGCGGGGGTGCTGGCGATCTGGCTGGTCTGGGGCTGGGCCGCAACAAGACTGCTGCAGGGCTTTGTGTTCGGCGCTGCCCGATCCACGATGCTTGTCTTCGCCGGCGCACTGTGTGTTTTCGTCGTTGCCGGCCTCGTGCTGGCAGGAGGCGGCCTGTGAATCTGACACTGGGCCGCCGCCTCAAGATCCGCTCCATCGTCCACGTAGCCGGTGAGCCCATCCCGTTTTTCTGGCCGATGCGCACCTTCATTCACCACAACCCGCTCTACGGGCTGGAACATTTGCCGTTTGAACAAGCGGTCACCGAGGGCGAGCGCCTGTTCCGCGCGCGCGGCTATTTGCCGCGCGCACTGCAGCAACGCGCCCTGGCCGCGGGCAAAGTCGATCTTGCCGTACTGCAGGATCGGGTGGCGCGCTTCCTCGCCGGGCAACCGGACATTGCCGGCTTCGATAGGCAGCAGTTGCTGATGACGCTTCTGACCGAGGTCGAGACACCGGTCGGCGCACCGCCCTCGCTTGCCGACGCGGACGACATCCATGCGGCGCTGGCCGGACGCGACCTGCCGACCCGGGCGATCAGTAGTGCGGCGCTGGCCGCACAGGTCGGTGCCGACATGCCGCCGGGCCGGCCGGTTTACGCCATCGTTGACCGGTTGTTCGGCACCGAAATCGGCGCGACGCTCGACGAGTTGGTCATCAAGAGCTGCCTTGATTTTCTCGACGAGGGACAGTCGGTGTGGCAGATGCCCGGGCGCGAAAAAGGCTTGTTCGCCGCCTGGAGTGCGGTGGCGCGCCGTAATCTGCGCCTGTTCATCCGCGGTTTGCACATCAAGCGCATCCTCGCGGCCGATGACACGCCGGAGGGCATCATCAGCCACGTCATGGACGAGTTGAACGTGCCCGAAGACGACTGGCAGAATCATTTCACCTGCGAGTTGACGCGGCTGCACGGCTGGGCCGGTTTCATCCGCTGGCGCGCGGGGGCCAAGCACTACCACTGGTCCCGGAACTATCCTGCCGATCTGGTCGACTATCTCGCGATCCGCCTCGTCCTGGGCCTGGCGCTGCTGCGCGAACATGCCCAACGCAAGGGCACGCCGGCGAACGTCGCCGACCTCGCGCGCTTCGTCGAGTCGCACCCCGAGGAGGCCTATCTGCGGCGCGAGTTCCATGGTGGACAGGTGCTGCCCGACATGGCCCACGCGGTCGAGGACGTCATCTCAGCGCGGCGCCCGGCACGCATTGCGCGCCTGCTTCCACAGTATCTGGTGCGCAAGCGCGAACACGAAGCCCGGCATTACGCTACTTCGCTGCGCCGCCTCGCGGACCGTGCCGGCATGGTTGACGCTCTCCAGCGGCTGGCGCCCAAAGACGTCGCCTGCCTCACTGCCATGCTCGCCCGCTTCGAGCAGAAGGAAGGGCCCATGTGGCTGGACGCGCAGGAAGCGCACTATATGGACCGCTTGCTGCGCGGATTCGACCTGACGCGGCCGGCGTCGCGCGAGAAGCGGCCGTTCGCGCAGATGATGTTCTGCATTGACGTGCGCTCGGAGCGCATTCGCCGCCATCTGGAGAAGGTCGGCGACTATCAGACC
>CAJDTZ010000022.1_pt1 | contig 15279 bp, 14 predicted proteins | sample 7390551 | NCBI WGS metagenome assembly CAJDTZ01 (sample SAMEA7055662, study PRJEB34461) | soil metagenome | biome: terrestrial ecosystem; feature: Peninsula; material: soil | place: Antarctica | collected 2016 | reverse complement strand
CGCAACACACAGTTAGCGCCCACTTGCACGCCATCCCCCAATTCGACACGACCTTCGAATACACAATTGACATCGATCACCACATCGCGGCCGCATTCAAGTGCGCCGCGCACGTCGAGCCGCGCAGGATCGAACAGGGTCACGCCATCATGCAGCAAGGCCTGCGCAATCTCGTTCTGATGGATGCGTTCCAGTTCGGCCAGCTGCGCCTTGCTGTTGACGCCGAGCACTTCCCATTCGAAAGCCGGCTGATGCGTCTCGATGGTCACGCCGTCTCTGACAGCCAGGGCAATGATGTCGGTCAGGTAGTACTCGCCTTGCGCGTTGTCGTTTTTCAGCGCGTCGATCCACCGCTTGAGGTGACGGCTCGCGACAGCAAGAATGCCTGTGTTGACCTCCTGAATGGCCCGCTCGGCCGGTGATGCATCCTTGTGCTCGACGATGCGGCAGACGGCGCCGTTCTCGCGCACGATGCGGCCATACCCATCCGGATGGGGCAGCGTAACCGTCAGCAAGCCCAGCTTGCCCGACTGCGCCGCAGCCACCAGCGGCTGCAAGGTAGCGGTGTGCGTTAACGGCACGTCGCCGTACAGCACCAGCGTCACACTGTCATCGGCCAGCAGCGGCAACGCCTGCTTCACTGCGTGGCCGGTGCCATGCTGTTCGGCCTGCAGCACAAACGTGAGCGTGTCGTCGGCCAGCGCCTGCGGGACGGCTTCACCGCCGAAGCCATACACCACACAGGTCTGCACCGCGCCAAGCGCATGAGCGGCATCCACCACATGTCCCAGCAACGGCTTGCCCGCGAGCTTGTGCAGTACCTTGGGCAGGTCGGAGCACATGCGGGTGCCTTTTCCCGCTGCAAGAATCACGATTTCGAGCTTTGAGTTCATTCGGTTTGGTCCGGGTTGCATGCCTGTTCGGCAGCAGGATTCATCAAAATGCGCGCCAAGTATAATGCCTTGACGGGTGGCCCAAACTAATTGACCGGCCATTGCTGCCTTTTCCTGCCCTTCTCGCAATCGACTTTCACGCGAAGGCGGCGTCCATTTGGCAACGTACTGTAATCGGGGCATTCAGGGCAAACTTGAATCTGACCATCCCGCCAGGAAGCGAATCCAGCGCGATCCCGAATCATCCGGGTCAACCCCTGCATCGCATCCGGCCAACCATGCAAAACGGAGGCTTCGGCCTCCGTTTTGCATGCAACCGGTCAAGCAGACCCCTTATTGCTGTTTAACCAGTTCAACCCGGCGATTCTTGAAGCGACCTTCTTCGGTTTCGTTGTCGGCGACAGGCATGGATTCACCATAACCCCTGGCAGTCAGGCGGTCAGCGGCAATGCCCTTGCTGATCAGATAGTTGCGCACGGCTTCGGCACGACGGGCAGACAGACCCATGTTATAGCTGTCGCTGCTTCTGCTGTCGGTATGACCCGCCACTTCGATCTTAACGTTACCCCATTCCTTCAGGGTCTCGACAGCCTGGTCCAGAACGGCGATGTCTTGCTGGCGCAGTGTGGCCTGATCGTTATCAAAGTTCACGCCTTCCAGCACCAAGGTCTTGGCAGCAGGTGCCGGCACGGGCGCAGCAGCGGGAGCCAGTGCAGCAGCGGGGGCAACAACAGGCGGACACCCGTCAACCGACTTGGCAAACACGGTGGGGCACTTGTCCATGGCGTCGACAATACCGTCGCCATCGCTATCCAGTTCGCAACCGTCCGCGTTCACTTTACGGCCAGCTGGCGTATTGGGACACTTGTCCTTGCTGTTGATTACGCCGTCACCGTCGGAATCAGCCGGCTTGTCGGCAGACACCTTGCAGGGCATATCCAGAATTTGCTTGCCCGGACAGCCGATCGTGCGGTTGATTTCATAATCGGTTGTCTTGCCGGAAGTGCTGCCCACGTTGCTGGGGTCATAGTAAACGCCATCTGCGGCATGGGCGGATATGGCCACAGCGGACAGCAGGGTTGCGGTAATGACGCTGACAAAATACGGGGTGGTTTGCATGGACGAACTCCTTGAATGATGAATAGGGCTTGCTGTTATGGATGGGTGAAGCGGTGTAGCCGGTCTTCAAAATTTGCAGCCGTATTTGACGACCCGCAAGCAAAATACTGAACGCGTGAAACTCGGCCCCTCCTCCCAAATCTCAGCAGTCTATACATTCTGAGCCCATAATAACAAAAGTCACCCTGCCGCCTTTCGTCGATCTCGATAAATTCACGTTTGTTTACCTGCGCCCTGCCGAGCGTGCGGATCCATGCTGTTTCCTGTTTTTTTGGGCATTGTCCCCAGGCACAAAAAAGGCAACCCTTGAGTTGCCTTTGTTTTGACCGGCCAACGAATCAGGTCAACTTGCGCAGCTTCTTGATTGCGGCCAGTTGAGCCACCGCTTGCGCCAGTTCAACCTGGGCCTGTGCATAATCGATGGTTGCGGCCTTGTTCTTCATGGCTTCTTCGGCGGCGCGCATGGCTTCAATTGCCTTGGTTTCGTCGAGATCGGCACCGCGTATGGCGGAATCGGACAGAATGGTCACCACATTTGGCTGCACTTCAAGAATGCCGCCAGACACGTAAACCAGCTCCTCTTCAGCCTGATTGGGCACCTTGATGCGAACCGAGCCTGGCTTCAGGATGGTCAGCAGCGGTGTATGACGCGGATAGATGCCTAGTTCGCCGCGTTGCCCGGGGGCAATCACCACTTCGGCCAGACCGGAGTAAAGTGATTTTTCTGCGCTGACGATGTCAACGTGAATAGTCATAGCCATGGTATTACCTCGTAGGGGCGGGAACCTGAATCAGGCCGGGCTCAAGGCTCGACCCGATTCACGATCCTGCGCTTTACTGAATCGTTTTCGCCTTTTCCACGGCTTCTTCGATGCCGCCGACCATGTAAAAAGCCTGTTCGGGCAAGTGATCATATTCACCGTCAACAATCGCCTTGAAGCCGGCGATGGTCTCTTTCAACGTCACGTACTTGCCGGGCGCGCCGGTAAACACTTCTGCCACGAAGAATGGCTGTGACAGGAAGCGCTGGATTTTACGTGCACGAGATACGGCCAGTTTGTCTTCGGGCGACAACTCGTCCATACCCAGAATTGCGATGATGTCGCGCAATTCCTTGTACTTCTGCAGCGTACCTTGCACTGCGCGGGCGACACCGTAGTGCTCTTCGCCCACGACTTGCGGGTCAAGAATACGCGAAGTCGAATCCAGCGGATCCACCGCCGGGTAAATACCCAGCTCGGCAACCTGCCGGCTCAGCACCAGAGTGGCGTCGAGGTGGGCGAAGGTGGTGGCGGGCGACGGGTCGGTCAAGTCATCCGCCGGCACGTAAACGGCCTGGAACGAAGTGATCGAGCCAGTGCGCGTCGAGGTGATGCGCTCCTGCAGGCGGCCCATCTCGTCGGCCAGCGTAGGCTGGTAGCCAACAGCGGACGGCATCCGGCCCAGCAGTGCGGACACTTCGGTGCCGGCCAGGGTGTAACGGTAGATGTTGTCGACGAACAGCAGCACATCACGACCTTCGTCGCGGAAGTTCTCAGCCATGGTCAGGCCAGTCAGCGCGACGCGCAAACGATTGCCGGGCGGCTCGTTCATCTGGCCGTAAACCAGCGCCACTTTGTCGAGCACGCCACCGTCTTTCATCTCGTGATAGAAGTCGTTGCCTTCGCGGGTCCGCTCACCTACGCCGGCGAACACGGAGAAACCCGAGTGCGCCACCGCGATGTTACGAATCAGCTCCATCAGGGTCACAGTTTTGCCCACGCCGGCGCCGCCGAACAGGCCGACCTTGCCGCCTTTGGCGATCGGCATGATCAGATCGATCACCTTGATGCCGGTTTCCAGAATCTCAACCGAGGTAGCCTGGTCGGCGTATGCCGGTGGTTTGCGGTGGATTGGCATCAGCTTGTCAGCGTTAACCGGACCCGCATCATCAATTGGCTCGCCCAGCACGTTCATGATGCGGCCGAGTGTGGCCTGACCCACCGGAACCATGATCGGGTTGCCGGTTGCAAGGACTTCCATACCACGGCGCAGGCCATCGGTGGAACCCATCGCAATGGCACGCACCACACCGTCACCCAGCTGCTGCTGGACTTCGAGGGTCAGCTCGGGGGTTTGCATTTTCAGCGCTTCGAAGATCCCGGGCATGGCATCACGTGAAAATTCCACGTCCACCACTGCGCCAATGATCTGAACAATTTTTCCGTTGCTCATGCTTGTATCCTAAGAAAATTAAATTCTGTGCTTGCCTGATTCATTGCTTTGGGTGCGATCAAACCGCTGCAGCGCCTGCCACAATCTCTGACAGTTCCTTGGTAATCGCGGCCTGGCGAGTTTTGTTGTAAACCAGTTTCAGTTCACCGATCACGTCTTTGGCGTTGTCAGACGCGGCTTTCATGGCGACCATGCGAGCCGACTGTTCACACGCGATGTTTTCTGCAACACCCTGGTACACCAATGACTCGATGTAGCGCATTAACATGCCGTCTACCACCGGCTTGGCATCGGGCTCGTAAATGTAGTCCCAATGCGTTTTCAGGCTGGCTTCTTCCGCATCATCCATTTTGGCCAATGGCAGCAGCTGGGTCATCGTCGGCTCCTGCTTCATCGTGTTGATGAACCGGTTGTAGACGATGTACAGCGCATCGATCTTGCCATTCAGATAGGCGTCCAGCATGATCTTGACCGGACCGATCAACTTGTCCAGGTGGGGCGTATCGCCCAAACCCGTCAGCTGCGATGCCACATTGGCGCCCAGGCGCTGCATGAATCCCAGGCCCTTGTTGCCAATGGCAGCGACATCAATGCCCACGCCTGCGGCTTCCCACTGTTTCATCTGGCCCACCACCATACGGAATACGTTGGTGTTGAGTCCGCCGCACAGCCCCTTGTCGGAACTCACGACAATCAGGCCCACGCGCTTGACGTTGTCACGCGCCATCACAAACGGGTGTTTGTATTCCGTATGCGCATAGGCCAAGTGGGTCGCCACACGGGCGATTTTCTCGGCGTACGGGCGCGCGGCCTTCATGCGCTCCTGCGCCTTGCGCATTTTGGACGCCGCCACCATTTCCATGGCTTTGGTGATCTTGCGCGTGTTTTCCACGCTCTTGATCTTGGTCCGTATCTCTTTTCCGGCTGCCATCGTTACTCCTTAAACCAGCGCGTCTATTAATAGACGCCGGTTTTCTTGAACTCTTCCACCGCAGCGGTCAGTGCCTTTTCATTGGCCTCATCCAGCTTGCCCGTGGTTTCAATGGCATCCATGATGCTGGCGTACTTGGACTTCATGAACGCCATCAGCGCGGATTCAAACGGCAGAATCTTGGCGACTTCAACATCGTCCATATAGCCCTTGTTAACGGCAAACAGGGTCAGTGCCATCTGCGAAACCGACATTGGCGAGTACTGTGCCTGCTTCATCAGTTCGGTTACGCGCCGACCGCGCTCGAGCTGCTTGCGGGTGGCTTCGTCGAGGTCGGAAGCAAACTGGGCAAAGGCCGCGAGTTCGCGGTATTGCGCCAGCGCCAGACGCGTACCACCGCCGAGGTTTTTGATGACCTTGGTCTGAGCAGCACCACCAACGCGCGACACCGACAAACCGGCGTTGATCGCGGGACGGATACCGGCGTTGAAGAGGTCGGTCTCGAGGAAGATCTGGCCGTCGGTAATCGAAATCACGTTGGTCGGCACGAAGGCGGATACGTCGCCTGCCTGCGTCTCGATGATCGGCAGTGCCGTCAGCGAACCGGTCTTGCCCTTGACGGCACCGTTGGTGATCTTTTCCACATACTCGGCATTGACGCGCGCAGCACGCTCGAGCAGACGCGAGTGCAGGTAGAACACGTCGCCGGGGTAGGCTTCACGACCCGGCGGACGGCGCAGCAGCAGCGACACCTGACGGTAGGCCCAGGCCTGCTTGGTCAGGTCGTCATACACGATCAGCGCATCTTCGCCGAGGTCACGGAAGTATTCGCCCATGGTGCAACCGGAGTACGGTGCGATGTACTGCATCGCAGCCGCGTCAGCAGCGGTCGCCGCCACGACGATGGTGTGATCCATCGCGCCGTGCTCTTCCAGCTTGCGCACCACGTTGGCAACTGACGAAGCCTTCTGGCCAATCGCGACGTAGATACACTTCACGCCGGTGCCCTTCTGGTTGATGATGGCGTCGATCGCCACGGCGGTTTTACCCGTCTGACGGTCGCCAATGATCAGTTCGCGCTGGCCACGGCCCACCGGCACCATGGCGTCGATCGACTTGAGGCCGGTCTGCACCGGCTGGTCAACCGATTTACGCTCAATCACGCCGGGCGCAATGCGCTCGATCGGCATGGTTCTGTCGGCGACGATGGGGCCCTTGGCGTCGATCGGCTGACCCAGCGAGTTCACCACGCGGCCAAGCAGGCCACGGCCTACCGGCACTTCCAGAATGCGGCCGGTGCACTTGGCCACGTCGCCTTCCTTGATGTGTTCATAATCACCCAGAATCACGGCACCGACGGAGTCGCGCTCGAGGTTCAGTGCCACGCCGAAAGTGTTGCCCGGCATTTCGATCATTTCACCCGACATCACGTCGGACAAACCATGAATGCGGACGATACCGTCGGTGACGGACACAATCGTTCCCTGGGTGCGCAATTCGCTTGATGCACCGAAGTTTTCGATCTTGGCCTTAATCAGTTCGCTGATTTCGCTTGGATTCAATTGCATGTGTGTTCTCCGAACCGTGAGGTTCCGATAAATATGAGTACTTGGATTAGCCTTGCAGCGCGAAAGACATACGCTGCAGACGCCCTTTTACCGAGCCGTCTATCACCTGGTCGCCAATGGCAATCACCGCGCCGCCGATCAATTCGGCATCGACCGCAACCTGCACATTCACCGCGCGGTTGAACTTGGTCTTCAGCCCTGCCACCAGCTCATCGATCTGCGCCTGGGTCAATTCCTGGGCGCTGGTGATGGTCGCTTCGAGCGTGCCTTCGGCGTTTGCCTTCAGCGTCTCGAATTGCGTGCTGATTTCGGGCAGCAGCGACAGGCGATCGTTTTCGGCCAGCACCTTGACGAAGTTGGCACCGCGCTCGCCGAGGCTTGCGCCAGCGACATCAATGATCAGGCCTGCTACGCGATCCGCCATGACGGCCGGGTCGGCGTTCAGGCGCTGCACCTGCTCATCGGAGACGATCGCCGCCAGCGTGGACACGCGTGACGACCAGCCCGTCAGGTCGTTTTCGCCCTGCGCCAAACGGAATACGGCTTCAGCGTAAGGGCGAGCCAGGGTAGACAGTTCGCTCATGACTTACAGCTCGGCTTTCAGCTGGCCCAACAGGTCAGCGTGGGTTTGCGCGTTGACTTCGCGACGCAGGATTTTTTCGGCGCCGGCCACAGCCAGCGCGGCAACTTGCTCACGCAGACTTTCGCGTGCACGGTTGGCTTCCTGGTCTATCGTCGCCTGGGCCGCAGCAATCTGACGATCGCCTTCTTCCTTGGCCACGTTTTTGGCCTCGTCGACAATCTGCGCTGCACGCTTTTCAGCCTGGGCAATCACTTCACCCGCTTGCGACTTGGCTTCGCGCAGGTTTTCACTGGCTTTTTTAGCTGCCAGCTCCAACTCGTGCTTGCCGCGGTCGCCCGCGGCAAGGCCGTCAGCGATTTGTTTCTTGCGCGTTTCGAGCGCGTTCATGATCGGCGGCCATACAAACTTCATGCAGAACCACACGAAGAGAATGAACGTGATGGACTGGCCGATCAAAGTTGCGTTGAAGTTCATATCCGCACCTTTATTGGGGAGTTAGACAAGTTCCGAATAACCCGTGAATTAACCGGCAACGGCGAACAGAACGTACATGGCCAGACCGACAGCGATCATCGGCACGGCGTCAACCAGACCCATGACGATGAAGAACTGGGTGCGCAGCATCGGGATCAGTTCGGGCTGGCGGGCAGCGCCTTCGAGGAAGCGGCCACCGAGGATGCCGATACCAACGGCCGCACCAAGTGCGCCCAGACCCATCATCAGGGCACCAGCGATGAACAGCACGGCTTGAGTCATTTCCATTTGTTGCTCCTAAAAATAAAAGTAAAGTTGAAGTGAAAACAAGAAACCAAAGTTATTTAGTGATGCTCGGCATGCGCCATGTCCAGATACACAATGGTCAGCGTCATGAAGATGAAGGCCTGCAACGTGATGATCAGGATGTGGAATACGGCCCAGGCCCACTGCAGCACACCGCCAAACAAGGCCAGCAGCCAGCTGCCGCCATACATGAGTGCGATCAGGATGAAGATCATTTCGCCAGCGTACATGTTGCCGAACAGACGCAGCGCCAGTGAAATCGGCTTGGCGATCAGGCCCACGCCTTCAAGCAGCAGATTGACCGGGAACAGGAATTTGGGGAAAGGCTGGAACGCCAGCTCGGAGAAGAAGCCGCCCGCGCCTTTCATCTTGACGCTGTAGTACAGCACCAGGAAGAAGATCGACAGCGACATGCCAAAGGTCACGTTGGGGTCGGTAGACGGCACCACTTTCAGATGCGGCACACCCGCCATGCCGGCGGCAAATGGCAGCCAGTCGACAGGGAACAGGTCCATGGCATTCATCAGGAATACCCAGACGAATACCGTGAGCGCGAGGGGCGCAACCATCGCATTCTGCGCGGAGAACGAACCGCGCACGGAGGTGTCGATGAATTCGATGATCCACTCGACAAAGTTCTGCAGACCACCCGGCACACCGACCGTCGCCTTTTTAGCCGCCATGCGGAACAGGAACAGGAACAACACGCCGAGGCCAATCGAGAACAGCATGCTGTCGACGTTGATAGCCCAGAAGCCCATTTCCTTGGCTTGCTCCATGCCGTGGGCAAAGCCCCAGGTGCCGTCCGCATGCTGGCCATAGGTCAGGTTCTGCAGGTGGTGCTTGATGTATTCGCCAGAGGAAGCGTATTCCGTTGCCATAGTGGTCAAATTCAATAAGTGAGTTTTGAATGGGGGCATCTAACGTCCCCATTCAAAACCGACCTTGGTTAAGCCCGTCAAACAGGCGTTTATTTCCAGTTCACTGCCGCTGCCAGCCATGCGAACTGAGCGACCAACAAGCCAAGCATCAGGGGCAAAGGCATCAGTTTCAGCAGCACCAGCCCGACAACCAGCAAACTCAGCAGCACCAGCAAACGCTCGATTCCGACCCGGATGAACAGCTTGAACAGCTTGTGCTGATCCCATTCCGGATGGCGTATCGCCTGCCGCTCGCGCCACACCAGCACTGCGCTAAGTGAACAGGCAACCCAGCCGCCATACAAGAGGGCCAGACCCGCGTCGATCCCGGCAAACGCAGTGCCTAGCAACGCAGCAACAGGCGCCAGCCCGAGTTGCGCCAAGGCCACCCGTTGGGTGCCGCTAGTATTGCCGGTGAACATTAGCCGGCGATGATACAAGAATTAGTATGTTCTATGCAATCATCAGGCAAGACGATGAGGCATTTCAGTACATAGTAATGTTGCATGGCTGACAAAAGACGCCTCGTCAGCGTGCTCTTCATTTACAGCTCGATACCCAGGCGCTGCAACAAGCCCTGCAATTCGTCGGCAGAGGCGAACTGCAGCGTCAGCTTTCCGCCGCCCTTGCTGCTGGTTTGCACGTGAGCGGTCATGCCCAGCGCATCGGACAAGGCCTCTTCCAGCCTCAGCGTGTCACGCGAGGCGGCCTGCTTGAGCGGGGCCGACGGCGTGTCCTTGAGGCGCGCCACCCGACGCTCGACCTCGCGCACAGACAGGCCGCGGGTTTCGATTTCGTGCGCCAACTCGCGCTGGGCGCCCGCCTGCAAAGGTAGCAGCGCTCGCGCGTGGCCCATTTCGATCAGGCCCGCCACCAGCATGTCCTGCACCGGGCGCGACAAGTTGAGCAGGCGCAACAGATTGGACACCGCCGTGCGTGATTTGCCAACCGATTGCGCCACCGCATCGTGCGTCATGCCAAATTCCTGGATCAGCCGCTGCAGGCCATGCGCCTCGTCAATGGCATTGAGATCTTCGCGCTGGATGTTTTCGATCAGCGCCATCGCCGCTACCGCGTTATCCGCGACTTCGCGAACCAGCACCGGCACTTCATGCATCCCCGCCAGCTGCGCCGCTCGCCAGCGCCGTTCGCCCGCGATGATCTCAAACCCGTCGATCACCTCGCGCACCAGAATCGGCTGCATCAAGCCCTGCGCGCGGATGGAATCGGCCAGTTCCTGCAACGATTCGCTGTCCATCTGGCTGCGTGGCTGATATTTGCCGGGCGCAAGCTGCGTCACCTTCATCATGCGCAGGTCGCCCTGTGGGGGGGCCGCGTTGTCCTCGCCGCCCAGCAATGCGTCGAGCCCGCGCCCGAGACCCTTAAGCTTGGCCATCTGTTTTCTCCCTTGCTGTCAGGCCGGCACGCCTGAGCGTTTCCTCGGCCAGTTCCATATACGCTTTCGCGCCCTTGCATTGCTTGTCGTATGCCCATACCGGCAGCCCGTGGCTGGGTGCCTCGGCCAGCCGCACGTTGCGCGGAATCACCGTGTCATACACCTTGTCGCCGAAATGCCGCTTGATCTGGTCTGACACCTGCTGCGCCAGTGTGCTGCGCGGATCGAACATCACCCGCAACAAGCCCTCGATCTGAATATTGGGGTTGAGCCGCTGCTTGACCTTCTTGATGGTGGCCACCAGGTCGGTCAGCCCTTCCAGCGCGTAGTACTCGCACTGCATCGGAATCAGCACCGACTCCGCCGCAGCAAATGCATTGACGGTCAGCAGGTTGAGCGTAGGCGGGCAGTCGAGCAGGATGAAATCGTATTCGTCGGCCACCTCGGCAAGCGCGGTTTTCAGACGCAGGTCACGCTGCTCCAGATCCACTAGATCAATTTCCGCGCCGGCAAGTTCGCGATTGGCCGGGATCACATCGAAATGGCCCGGGCCAGAGCGCATCAGAGCCTGGCGCAAAGTCACCTGATTGAGCAGAATCTGGTACACGGTTGGCAGCGCGCTGCGTTTTTCGATGCCCGAGCCCATAGTGGCATTGCCCTGCGGGTCGAGGTCAGCCAGCAACACGCGCTGCCCGAGCACGGCCAGACACGCAGCCAGATTCACCGCCGTCGTCGTCTTGCCGACGCCGCCTTTTTGGTTCGCAATTGCCAGGATTCGGCTCATTCGTGAAGCTCCATAACGATCAAATGGCGGCTTGCCTCCAGCCCCGGGACAACCAGCGCATGGTTAGCGCTCACTTTCGCCCAAGGCGGCAAGGATACAATCTCTTCGTGCGGCATCAAGCCCTTCATCGCCAGCCAGAACCCTGCTGGCTTAAGCAGATGGCGGGTCAGTGTGACAAACTCCTTGAGGTCGGAAAACGCGCGCGAGGTGATGACATCGAACGCCGCATCCGGCCGAAAGTCTTCCACCCTGCCCGTCACCACATTCAGGTTGGCGAGGCCCAATTCGGCCTTGGCCTGTAGCAGAAAAGCGGTTTTTTTGGCAATGCTGTCGATCAACGTCACCTGCAGGTCCGGCCGTGCAATTGCCAGCGGAATCCCCGGCAGGCCACCGCCGCTGCCTACATCCAGCGCCGCCTCGCCCTGAAAAAACGGCACCGCCGCCAGCGAGTCGAGCAGATGGTGGCTGACCATGCGCTCGATCTCGCGCACCGCCGTCAGGTTGTAAACCCGGTTCCATTTGTCGAGCAAGGCCAGGTAGGCCAGCAGCCTGGCTTCCGCGCCGTCGGGCAAAGCCAGGCCCAAAGCGGCGATTCCCGCCGTGAGTTGTTTCTGAGGCGTCATGCGCTTTTTTTCTGCGTGTCAGGCCGCGGGCCGGACTGCAATTTATCGGCCGCGAACCCGCGCTTGGCATACACCAGCAGCACCGAAATAGCCGCCGGCGTAATGCCTTGCAGGCGCGCGGCCTGACCCAATGTCTCGGGGCGCGCGGCCTGCAGGCGCTGGCGCACTTCCATCGACAGGCCGGTCAACAGGCTGTAGTCCAGGTCGAGCGGCAGTTTTAATGTCTCTTGCCCGCGCTGCTTGTCGACTTCGTCGTTCTGGCGGTCGATATAGCCCTGGTACTTGGCGGCGATTTCAACCTGTTCGGTAACGCCAGCGTCGGTTTCACCCGCCCCGCCGCCCGGCAGCGTGAGCACTTGCGCGTAGTTCAAGTTGGGACGGCGCAGCAATTCAAACAGGCTGTATTCATGGTCGATCGGCTGGCCGATCAAACGGGTGGCCTGGTCAGCGGGCAGGATGGCGGGGTTGACCCAGGTGGCCTTGAGCCGTTCGGTTTCGCGGGCAACCGCATCGCGCTTGCGATTGAAGGCGTCCCAGCGGGCGTCGTCGACCAGACCCATCTCGCGCCCAGCCTCGGTCAGGCGCATGTCGGCGTTGTCTTCGCGCAGCTGCAGGCGGTATTCGGCGCGGCTGGTGAACATGCGGTAGGGCTCGGAGACGCCGCGCGTAATGAGGTCGTCGACCAGCACGCCAAGGTAGGCCTCGTGCCGCCCCGGGCTCCAGGCGTCTCTACCCTGCACCTGCAAGCCGGCATTGGCCCCGGCCAGCAGACCCTGTGCGGCCGCCTCTTCGTAACCGGTGGTGCCATTAATCTGTCCGGCAAAGAAGAGGCCGGCGATCGACTTGGTCTCCAGCGAGGCCTTCAGGTTGCGCGGGTCGTAGTAATCGTATTCGATGGCGTAGCCGGGGCGCAGGATGTGGGCATTTTCCAGGCCCGGGATCGAGCGCACGACAGCGAGCTGCACGTCGAACGGTAGCGAGGTGGAAATGCCGTTGGGATAGATCTCGTGCGTGGTCAGGCCTTCGGGCTCGAGGAAGATCTGGTGGCTGTCCTTGTCGGCAAAGCGCGTGATCTTGTCTTCGATCGACGGACAGTAGCGCGGCCCCACCCCGCCAATCACGCCGGTATAAAGCGGTGAGCGATCCAGCCCGTTGCGTATGATCTGGTGCGTTTCGGCCGTGGTATGTGAAATCCAGCAAGGCCGCTGCTCGGGATGCGTTGCCGCGTTGCCCATGAACGAAAACACCGGCGCCGGATCATCGCCCGGCTGCTCCTGCGTTTTGCTGTAATCGATGCTGCGACCATCAATACGCGGTGGCGTGCCGGTTTTCAGGCGGCCAACCGGCAGACTCAGCTCGCGCAACCGCGCGGCCAGCGATACGGCAGGCGGATCGCCCATGCGCCCGGCCTGAAAGTTTTCCATCCCCACATGAATCAGACCGGCCAGGAACGTGCCGGTCGTCAGCACCACCGTGCGGGCCTTGAACACGATGCCCAGTTGGGTTTTGACCCCGGCGACCCGATCGCCGTCGAGCACCAGATCGTCCACCGCCTGCTGGAACAAGGTGAGATTGGGCTGATTTTCCAACCGGTAACGGATCGCCGCCTTGTACAACACGCGATCAGCCTGTGCCCGGGTGGCGCGAACGGCCGGCCCCTTGGATGAATTGAGCGTGCGAAACTGGATGCCCGCCTCATCGGTGGCCAGCGCCATTGCACCGCCCAGCGCGTCCACTTCCTTGACCAGATGGCCTTTACCGATGCCGCCGATGGACGGATTGCACGACATGGCGCCCAGGGTTTCGATGTTGTGCGACAGCAGCAGCGTTTTCACGCCCATGCGCGCAGCCGCCAGCGCGGCCTCGGTGCCGGCATGGCCGCCACCGACGACGATGACATCGAATGATTCAGGGAAATTCATGGCCGCCATTCTACCTGTTGCTCGCCAGCGTTTCACGTGAAACGTGCCCGTTTGCCGCTCGCCCTTGGGGAAAGCAGGGATGATTGACCTGGTTGTTAGCCTGCCGCCTTGGCTTCCAGCGCTTCCCAGCGCGCCAGCGCGCCGAGCAATTCAGTTTCGATTGCCTCATTGCGGGCATTCAGCGCCGACACATCCAGCACACCCGCCTGATACAGCTTGGGATCGACCAGCTGATCGGCAATGCGCGCCTGCTCGTCTTCGAGCGCCTGAATCTGTGCGGGCAAGGCTTCCAGCTCACGCGTTTCCTTGAAGCTGAGCCGACTTTTGGCAGCGGGCTTGCCAGGTGCGGATGTCGCAACCGGCTTGGCCGTGACGGTTTGCGAGGCGGCGGCGGCACGTTGCCGACCTTGCTTCCAGTCCAGCCAATCAGCATAGCCGCCGACAATCTCGGTCAACTTGCCGTCGCCTTCGAACACGATGGACTGGGTGACCACGTTGTCGAGGAAGGTGCGATCGTGCGAGACGATGAGCACGGTGCCGCCATAATCCTGCAGCAACTCTTCCAGCAATTCCAGCGTATCAATGTCGAGGTCGTTGGTCGGCTCGTCCAGCACCAACAGGTTGGCCGGACGCGCAAACAGCCGTGCCAGCAACAGGCGGTTGCGCTCGCCACCCGACAGCGCCGACACCTTGGCGCGTGCGCGCTCGGCCGGGAACAAGAAGTCCTCCAGATAGCTGATGACGTGCTTTTTCTGCCCAGCGATTTCAACAAAATCGGACCCCGGCGAAATCGTGTCGATCAGCGTCGCATCGTCATTCAGCTGGTTGCGAAACTGGTCGAAATAGGCAACTTCAAGCTTGGTGCCCTGCTTGATGGTGCCGGACTGTGGCGCCAGATCGCCCAGGATCAGGCGGATCAGAGTGGTTTTGCCTGCGCCGTTGGGGCCGAGCAAACCGAGCTTGTCACCACGCAGCACGGTGGTGGTGAGGTCGCGGATTATGATCCTGGTGTGATCCGCACCAGGATCGGTATCCCCTGCGGACAACACGCGATCGTTGTAGCCGTAGGTGACATGCTCGAGTTCGGCCACCACCTTGCCGGAACGCTCGCCGGCATCGATCTGGAAACCCACCTGCCCCGCGCGCCCCATACGTGCTTCGCGGGTCAGCCGCAGGGCTTCGAGCCGCCGCACCCGACCTTCGTCGCGGCAACGCCTGGCCTGCACCCCTTTGCGGATCCATATCTCTTCCTGTTTCCAGAATTTGTCGAATTTGCGGTTATGCACCGCCTCGATTTCCAGTTGCTCGGCCTTCTTGACGCGATATGCGCTAAAGTTGCCGACATATTCGCGCAACTGGCCGCGATCAAGCTCGATTATGCGGTTTGCGACATTGTCCAGAAAGCGCCGATCATGGGTGACGAACAACAGCGCGCCCTTGAAGTCATTGAGCAGGCTTTCCAGCCACTCGATGGCTGCAAAGTCGAGGTGGTTGGTCGGTTCATCCAGCAACAGCAATTCGGGCTCGGTGACCAGTGCGCGCGCCA
>CAJDTZ010000120.1_pt1 | contig 15291 bp, 16 predicted proteins | sample 7390551 | NCBI WGS metagenome assembly CAJDTZ01 (sample SAMEA7055662, study PRJEB34461) | soil metagenome | biome: terrestrial ecosystem; feature: Peninsula; material: soil | place: Antarctica | collected 2016 | reverse complement strand
CCCTCCTGGCCGCACCGCTTGAACCGGGCCGCCTGTTCTACACGCCGGCCCAGCGTGCCCAGTTGGAGGCCGCCCGCAACCAGAATGTCACGCAGCTTACCCGCCGGAATAATCGCAGTGCTCCCGTCAACGCGCCACCGCCGCTACGGTATGACGGCATCGTGATCCGCTCGGACGGCCAGGCCACCCGCTGGGTTGATGGCCAGGCCCAGGTCGGTCCATCCAGCGTAAACGGTTTGAAGCCCGGCCAGATTCGTGCCAATGGCAAGGTCTATGAATCCTATCAATTGCTGCGCCCCACCCCGGTCAGCCCGGCCTGGCCCGACGCAACGGAATCTGCACCATGAAAACCCAGCGCGGCTTCTCCCTGATCGAACTGGCCATCGTGCTGGTCATCGTCACCATTCTGATTGGTGGACTGGCCGTGCCGTTGTCTGCGCAAATCAAGGCGCGGCGGATAGCCGAAACCAACCAGACGATGGCAGAAGCACGCGAAGCGATTATCGGCTATGCCATGACACACAAGACCGGGGGCGCCACATCGCGCCCATACCTGCCCTGTCCCGACACCAACGGAGATGGCCTAGAAGAAGCACGCACGGCGACAGGAAGCTGCCCTCAAAATGTGGGCTGGTTTCCCTGGGTGACCCTGGGAACGTCCGCGCAGGATGCGTGGGGCAACCGACTGCGCTATGCGACACATGCCGACTTGACCAGCAATGTCACCGGATTTCATGATGGCAGCGCCTTCGCGTTATCCTCACCGTGGAATCAGGTATGTTCCGCTAACGGCTGCCCGGTCGTGGACGTCGCGGCAAACGTGCCGGTCGTGCTGGTATCCCACGGACCCAACGGGTGGGGGGCGCGCAATGTCAACGGCAATACTCTGGCCAGCCCCGGCAGTGCAGACGAACAGGAAAACCTGAATGGAAATAAACTGTATGTCAGTCGATCCCCGACCCAGCCCGAAAATACCTTGGGTGAGTTCGATGACCTCACCACCTGGCTCTCCTTCAATGTCCTGATCAACCGGGTGTGTCCTGCGGGCGGCTGTCCGTAGCCTGCAACCGGAATGTCACCTGCCCGACCTGATTGTCGGAAAGTTCCAGCCGGAACCCGTGCCGAACAGCCTGCCGCGCAGCCTGATACAAGCCCACGCCCAGTCCGAAATCGGATGCCACTGGACTCATGAACAGATTCCGCGCAACGTGATCCGGTGCCGGGGCGCCGCTGTCGGTCACGGCCAGACTCACCAGCGGATGCAGTGTCAGCCGCACCGCTACCGAAACATGCGGCCCGTTCTGGCGCTTGCGCAACGCGTTGGTCAGCAGGTTGTCGACGACGCTGTCGAACAGATCCTGCGGCAAGGCCGTGTCATCGAGCGCATCGACAAAAAACTGCACCTTGTCATGTTCATAGCGCACCTGCAAAGCCACCCACCAGCTGGTTGCCGCAATCGTTTCAACATCCATTTCATCCGGCTGCTTGAGCTTGTCAACGGTTTGCGACAGGCGCGCAGCCAGTTGTGGCAACTGGCGCTTCATCAGCGCCAGCAAGCGATCACTGTCATCAGGGGTGGAGGTGTCGACGGCGGCAAGCAAGGTTTTCATCGACTGCAGGATATTCTTCACGTCATGCGTCAATCGTGCGCCGGTGTCGTGAATCGCCTGGCTATAAGCCTGCTCGCGCAGGGTTTGTTCGCGCACCTTGGCCGCATAAAAATAACCCAGCAACTGTGACAGCAGCCGCACGTGCAGCGCCAGCGCCGGGGTGAGCGGTCGCTGCGATTGCCAGGTCAGATGCAGGCCATGAAAATCATGGCTCACGCTGTGCTCGGCGGGCTCGCCAAACTCGCCCTCACCGCGTGCGGCCTGCCAGTGACCGCCACGTATCCAGGTCAACTCGTGCAGGTCGGCGAGCGCGTCGCGGACGAAGGTTTCGGGATCGCGCTCGCGCTCGGCCCGCGTCGCCAGCCGTTGTGCCCAGCCCTCGAACGGCAGGCCCACCGACAACAGATAGCGGGAGGTGACCTGTCCGAGACCGGCAAATCCGGCGCGCGGATTCCACAGCCACGACAGCACCAGCAGCAGGGCAGCCATCCCCAACAATATCTGCACCAGCGCCCAGGCATAGCCCACCTTGGCCACCGCCACCACCGTAAACACGCCCAGTGCCATCACCATGATGAGCAGCGACAACATGAGGCCGTAGATGAAATCGAGCGTCGACGAATTGCTGCGCTGACGGGTGGCGGGCAAAAACAGAATCACCAGAGGCAGCAGCGGCAAGCCCACACGCACCCCGGTTCGAAACTCGTCAGGCAGCGTGGTGGCATCCAGGCTTTGTGGCAACACCCAGGCCAGCAACAGCGCCAGCAGATAGGCCAGTGCAAACAGGTATGCCAGCCGCGGCCCGCGTTCATTTTGCGAGGTGGCCACCGCGCCCACCAGCCCCGCCAGAATGGCCAGCCACAGAGCCATCACCCAGGTGCTGTCTGCCAGCACCAGCAACGCTGCCATGGCGAACACCGGCAGCGCGAGGCGAGGTTCAATGCGGGTTTCGCTACGCACCAGCGGTTGCCACAATAGAAACAATCCGTAATGCGCCAGCAGGAATGCACGCATCACGGTTGCGTCGGCATCAAGCACTACCGCGGCATGCAGGGCCAGCAGCATCATACCCAGCCAGCGACCTGGCGCCACACGCGTGAACAGGGTCGCCAGCGAGGTCAGCCAGGCGAGACGGGGCGCTGACCTGGCGAGATCAGTCATGTCGGAGGGCAAATGGTGGAGCCATAAAGGTTCAGCATGACACATGCTATCGGCATTCCAGCCAGGAAATGGAGACCGCAACCATTGGCCTGACGCAAAAAACTGTCGTAATTCCGGCGCTGGAGTTGTATTTTCGTCAAACTCAAGTCTGCTTTTCAGCACACAATATATTGTTCTCGTTTAATATCAACAACCTGAACAACAACAAATCTTGGCACGCATTTTGCAGATCGCGTGTATGGCACATAACATAACGGAGAGTTCCAACATGCCCCATACCCCATTCCGGAAACGCCAGTCGGGTTTCACCCTGATCGAGATCGCCATTGTGCTGGTCATTATCGGCCTGTTGCTTGGCGGCATCCTCAAGGGGCAGGAGTTGATCAACAGCGCCCGGGTGAAAAATCTTGCGACCGATTTCCGCAACATTCCGCTGTTCATTTACGGCTATCAGGACAAGTTCAGGGCACTGCCAGGTGACGACTCCGCAGTGGTTGCGCATCTGGGGGCGACAGCCACAGTGGCAACCGCGGGAACGACGCTCGGCAATGGCGAAATCAATGGTGCCTGGGATCAAAGCACATCGACCTCGACCGATGAGTCTTACCTGTTCTGGCAACATGTACGGCTGGCGGGTTTGGCTCCCGGCTCTACCGACCCAACCAAAGGCGACTATCCACCCGTCAATGCCCTGGGCGGCCGCATTGGCATCCAGAGCGCCAAACCGTTCACCGGCATTAATGGTTCCTACTTCATCTGCTCTGCAAGCATTCTCGGCAAATACGCCAAGCAGCTCGATATCCAACTGGATGACGGCAATACGGCAACGGGCTCAATGATGGCGGGCACAGCGACTGGCATTGCTGTAGACCCCACGGCAACCGCTTCGGTTGTCGACTCGACGCCCTACACCGTCTGCATGGGCATCTGATTCAACGCCCAGTTCGAGCCAAGCCCGCTTCGGCGGGCTTTTTCTTGTACCTCGGACAGAAAACCCCCACGTGTTTTCGCGTACGCCAGGCTTGACGCCTCAGCCCTGCAATACCCGGATTTCCGCCGCCGCCAGACCATCGGCGGCACCGCGCAGCATCAGCACATCGCCGACCTGAATTTCGGTTTCGGGCTGGGGGTCGACCCCCTTGATTCCTTGCCGGCGAATGGCCACCACTTCCACCAGCAATTCATCCAGCGCCAGTTTCTCCAGCGTACGCCCGGCCGCCGCCGCACCTTGCGGAATCAGCACGGTATGCAGACGCGGCAGGGAATGATGGTCGAGTTCGTCGTCGACATCGCTGGCGCCACGGAAAAAGCCGCGCATCATGGCATAACGCGATTCGCGCACGTCCTGAATCCGCTTCAACACCTGGGCAAGCGGCACCCCCAACAACATCAGCGCATGCGAGGCCAGCATCAACGAGCCTTCCATTACTTCGGAGACCACTTCGGCCGCGCCCGCTGCTTTCAGCGCGTCAATGTGGGTATCGTCAATGGTGCGCACCACGACCGGCAGTTCAGGCCGCAGTTCCCGCACGTGGCGCAAGATCGCCATGCTCGAATGCAGGTCGGAATACGTCACCACCACGGCCTGCGCGCGGCTGAGACCCGCCGCGACCAGCACTTCGCGACGGCTGGCGTCGCCATAAACCACGCTGGCGCCGGACGCGGCTACCGCACGGATGCGCTCGGGGTCGGCGTCAAGCGCGATGAAGGTAATGCCTTCGGCTTCCAGCAGGCGCGCCAGATTTTGTCCGCTACGGCCGTAGCCGCACAGGATGACGTGTTTCGACTTGCCAAACATTTTTACGGAAATGTCGTGGACTTCCTTGGCGCGCCCTGCCCATTCGCTGCCGGCAATCAGGCGGGTCAGCGTGTCCATGCGGTTGATGAGCAGCGGCGCAATCAGCATCGACACCACCATCGCCGCCAGCACCGGCTGGGTAATGTCGGCGCCCAATAGGTTCAGGTCGGCTGCCTGCGCCAGCAACACGAACCCGAACTCGCCCGCCTGCGCCAACCCCAGCGCGGTGCGGATTGCCGTGGGGCGGCTGCTGCCAAAGGCCAAAGCCAACCCGGCCACCAGCAGGGCCTTGCCGATGACGATCGCGGCCACCAGCAGCAGCACATCGCCCCAGTTCAGCATGATCTGCATCAGATCGAGTCGCATGCCGATGGTGACGAAGAACAGCCCCAGCAGCACGTCGCGAAAAGGCTTGATATCGTCTTCGACCTGATACCGGTATTCGGTTTCTGACACCAACATGCCAGCCAGAAACGCACCCAGCGCCAGTGACAAGCCGGCCGTCTCGGTCAGGAATGACAGCCCCAAGGTGAATAGCAGCAGGTTCAGGGTAAACAGTTCGGGCGACTTATGGCCGGCTACCCACTGGAACCAGGGGCGCATGATGCGCTGGCCAACAAACAGCAGAAAGCCCAGCACCACGACGGCCTTGAACATGGCCAGGCCCAGCGTGAGCGCCATTTCCTCGGATTCCTTGGCGAAGGCGGGAATCAGAATCAGCAAGGGCACCACGGCCAGATCCTGGAACAACAGCGCACCGAATATCTGGCGGCCATGCGGCGTCTGGATTTCCAGACGTTCGGCCATCATTTTCGACACGATGGCGGTGGAGGACATCGACATGATGCCGCCCACGGCGATGGCCGCCAGCAGGGGCAAATCGAGCAACCAGGCCAGCGTCGCGGTCAACGCGATGGTCAGCACCACCTGCGCGCCACCAAAACCGAACACGGTCATGCGCATCGTCATCAGGCGCGGCAGGCTGAACTCCAGGCCGCCAGCCCAGGGCGAACGGACCAATGGCGATACCGGTCACCAGATAGCCCAGCATGGTGGGCAACCGCAGGGCGCGCGCGGCCGCCGCCACCAGCACGGCCGCGGCCAGCAAGATCAGAACCAGTTCGAGACCGCTATGCATACGACTCCACACGTGCTTTAGCGCGTAGTGGATCGGAGTCCTTTAGGGCATACGACTCCACACGTGCTTCAGCACATAGTGGATCGGAGTCCTTTAGGGCTTCCGCCCATAGAAAGTCGGAGTCCCCTTGTGGGGCATGCGACTCCATCCCGCCCTGCAAGACGTCGACTCTGCGTGCAGCCGTATCCGGGTTGGCATCAGCCCATCGCAAGGTCGGCGTTCCTTTGTTGTGAGGCATCAGGGAAATCGAGGGTGAACAGGCAGGCTTTAGTATACTTGCCGACCATGCACACCCAACCCGCCTCCTCCGAACATTTACTTGCGCTTGCGCGTCAGGTGCTCGACATCGAAGCCGATGCGCTCCGTGTGCTATCTACCCGTCTCGACACCGGCTTTGCCGACGCGGTGCATCTGATCCTGGCGTGCAACGGCCGCGTGGTGGTGTCGGGCATGGGCAAGTCCGGCCACATCGGCGGCAAGATCGCCGCGACGCTGGCATCTACCGGCACCCCCGCTTTTTTCATGCACCCGGGCGAAGCCAGCCACGGCGACCTCGGTATGATCGCGCCCAACGATGTGGTGCTGGCTCTGTCCAACTCCGGCGAGAGCAACGAAATCGTCAGCATCGTGCCGCTCATCAAGCGGCGCGGCGCCAAGCTCATCGCGATCACCGGCAACCCGGCTTCCACCATGGCGCGCGAGGCCGATGCGCACCTGAATGCAGCAGTCGACAAGGAAGCCTGTCCGCTTAATCTGGCACCCACCGCCAGCACCACGGCTGCCCTGGCGCTGGGTGATGCGCTGGCAGTAGCCTTGCTCGATGCGCGCGGCTTTTCGGCTGACGACTTTGCCCGCACCCACCCCGGCGGCAGCCTGGGACGGCGCTTGCTGGTGCATGTGCGTGATGTCATGCACAGCGGGGACGCCCTCCCCAAAATCGATCGGGACGCCTCGCTGAAAACCGCCCTGCTTGAAATGACCCGCAAGGGGCTGGGCATGACAGCCGTTGTGGACAACGTCGGAAAAGTGGCGGGTGTGTTCACCGACGGCGACCTGCGGCGCGCACTGGAGCACGCACTCGACCTGCATCAGGCGCGGGTGATCGATCTGATGACCCCCAACCCGAAAACAATCCGCGCGGACGAACTCGCCGTGGCAGCGGTGGAAAAAATGGACACGCTTAAAATCAATGGCCTGCTTGTCGTCGATGACGACCAAAACTTGGTGGGCGCACTCAACATGCATGATCTGCTGAAAGCAGGGATCGTCTGATGACGACCGATTTGATGAATGCAGCCTTGATGGCCCGCGCACAGAAAATCAGGCTGGTCGCGTTTGACGTCGACGGCGTCATGACCGATGGCACCCTGTTTCTGGCCGACGACGGGCAGGAATACAAGGGCTTCAACTCGCTTGACGGCCACGGCCTGAAAATGCTCAAGGGCAGCGGGGTGGAACTGGCCATCATCACCGGTCGCAGTTCGCGCGTGGTGGAACACCGCGCCAAAAACCTCGGCATCGAGATCATCCATCAGGGTGCGCACGACAAACTGGCTGTGTATGAATCGCTCTGTCTCGAGCTTAACCTATCACCCGACGCAACCGCCTACATGGGCGATGACGTAGTCGACCTGCCGGTGATGCGGCGTGCAGGGCTGGCGATTACCGTCCCTGCCGCGCCCGAACTGGTGAAAGCGCACAGCCACCTCATTACCACCCGGCAAGCTGGGCACGGGGCCGTACGCGAAGCCTGCGAATTTCTGATGCGCGCCCAGGGCACGCTTGACGCGGCCCTGGCCCCTTACCTGAAATGACGCATTACGCACGACGCGATCTGCGTGCCAGTTTGCCAGGGACAACATGATCTCTCGAGGTTCATTGTGGTTACCGCTGGCCATCCTGTTGCTGCTGGCTGCACTGAGCTTCTGGATTGAACGCTCGGTGCAGGTTGCGTCCAATGGCGATCAGGCGTCGAAAACCGATCCTGAAGGCATTATGGAAAACTTCGATGCCCTGAGCACTGATCTGTCAGGTCGCCCGCACTACCGCCTGTCTGCCAAAAGACTCAAGCATTATTCCGCCAGCCAGAAAACCGAACTGGAATCGCCTCGTTTTATCCTGCTGGACGCCCAGACCGGCGAAGTCAGCGCAGAAGCCCGGCTGGCTCTGGTTTCGCCCGATGGCAACGAAGTGGACATGCAGGGCGCAGTCCTCATGCAACGGGCCGCGCGAGACGGCCAGTCTGCCCTCACGCTGAGCACCGAACGCTTGATCGTGTTCCCGAAACAGGATCTGCTCCGCGCGCCGGGCACGGTCGACATCCAGGATGCCACCCTGACATTGCGCGCGGGCGCCATGGAATTCGATGCCAAGAAACGCATCATCAATCTGACCGGGCGAGTCAAAGCCCGTTACCTTTCCGGAAAAGGCTAACACCACCATGCATACATTGAAATCAGGTTTTTACGCGGGGCTGTGCATCATGCTGCTGGCCACGCCTGCTTACGCAGAACAAGCCGACCGCAACAAGCCGGTCAACCTTGAAGCCGACTCGGTCACCCTCGACGACGTCAAGAAAATCAGCGTGTACAAGGGCAATGTGATTCTGAGCCAGGGTACGTTGATGCTGCGTGCCGATCGTGTGCAGGTGACCCAAAATGCAAGCGGGCTCGACAAGGTCAGCGCCACGGGCACCCCCGTGACCTTCCGCCAGAAAGTCGAGGGGCGCGAGGAGTTCATCGAGGGATTTGCCAGCCGCATCGAATTCGACAGCGTCAACGGCCAGCTTGAACTGATCGGCCAAGCCCAACTCAGGCGCGGCAGCGATGAACTGCGCGGCGCACAGATTTCGTACAATGCCAATACCGAATTCTACAAAGTCATCGGCCAGCCCAACGCCCAGACCTCGAGTGGCCGCGTGCGCGCCGTTATCCGCCCGAAACCGCGTACAGAAGGGTCCGCCGTCAAACCATGAGCATGATTTCCGCCCAGCGCCTGCGCAAAACGTATGGCAAACGCACCGTGGTGCACGACGTGTCATTCGAGGTCAACAGCGGCGAGGTGGTCGGTTTGCTGGGCCCCAATGGTGCCGGCAAGACCACCTGCTTTTACATGGTGGTGGGGCTGGTTGCGGTGGACGGCGGCAGCGTGCACCTGGATACACATGACCTGACCCACATGGCGATTCACCAGCGTGCGCGGCTGGGGTTGTCCTACTTGCCGCAGGAACCTTCCATCTTCCGCAAGATGACCGTGGAAGAAAACATCCGCGCCATCCTGGAACTCAAGCCTTACAACAAGGATGAGCGCGAAGAGCACCTGAACAATCTGCTTGAAGACCTGCACATTTCGCATTTGCGCGACGCCTCGGCCGTCAGCCTGTCGGGCGGTGAGCGGCGCCGCGTGGAAATCGCCCGCGCGCTGGCCATCAACCCGCAATTCATCCTGCTCGACGAACCGTTTGCCGGGGTCGACCCCATTGCAGTGCTCGACATCCAGAAACTGGTGCATTTCCTGATCGAACGCAACATTGGCGTGCTTATCACCGACCATAATGTGCGCGAGACCCTGGGCATATGCGCGCGCGCCTACATCATCAACGAAGGCCGCGTCCTGATTGACGGCACCCCGGAGCTCATCATCCAGGACAACAACGCCCGCAAAGTCTATCTGGGCGAAAACTTTCGCCTCTAAACCGTCAGCCCGGACGAATCGCGTTAAAACTTGACTCAAGGCGGCACAGTTTTTGCCGTAGTCAAGATTCATGAAGCATAGCCTCCAACTCAAGCTCGGTCAGCACCTCACCCTGACACCTCAACTACAACAGTCGATTCGGCTGTTGCAGCTGTCGACTCTTGAGCTGAATCAGGAACTGGAGCAGATGCTGCAGGATAATCCGCTGCTCGAACGCGAGGATGAGGCCGAAGCTGCCGCCAGCCAGGCACAGGACGACATCCCCACGCATACCGCCGCAACCGAAGCACAGGGCCCGGAAACCTCGGTTACAGAGAACATTGAAACCGACCAGCCCATCACCGCGCTGGATGACTCCGACTGGAATGACTACAGCGGGGCAGGCGGCGGCGATGAAGACGGCGACTTTGCCGAAGGGTCGATATCAAGCTCTACCCTGCGTGAACACCTCCTCAACCAGTTGATTGTCAGCCCGCTCACCTTGCGCGACCGCACCCTGGTCGCTGCGCTGATTGACGACCTTGACGAAGCTGGCTTTCTAAGCCAGCCGCTGGCTGACATTACTGCCAGCCTGCAGAGCGAACTTGAGGAACTCGAACCCGAAGAACTCGAGACGGCGCTCAAGCACCTGCAAAACATGGACCCGACCGGAGTCGGCGCCCGCGACCTGGCTGAAAGCCTGACCCTGCAACTGCGCGCGCTGCCACCGGACACGCCAGCACGGGATGCCGCCCTGCGACTGACCGCGAACCATCTCGACCTGCTGGCCGCGCGTGATGTTGGCAAACTCAAGAAGGTATTGGGCATTGATGACCTCACGCTACGAACCGCGCGCGCCCTGATCCTGTCGCTGAATCCCCGTCCGGGTGCGGCCTTCGGCCCAGACGAAACCCACTATGTCATCCCGGATGTCCATGTACGCAAGATCAAGGGCATGTGGATCGCCAGCCTCAACCCCGATGCCATGCCCAAGCTGCGAGTCAATCGGGTCTACGCCGACATTTTGTCGCGCCATCGTGAAAATGGTGGCGGCCAGCTCGCCAGTCAGTTGCAGGAAGCCCGCTGGCTGATCAAGAACGTACAACAGCGTTTCGATACCATTCTGCGGGTCTCGCAGGCCATTGTGGATCGCCAGAAGCATTTTTTCGAGCACGGGGATGTCGCGATGCGTCCGCTGGTGCTGCGCGAAATCGCCGATACGGTCGAACTGCACGAGTCGACCATATCGCGCGTCACCACGCAAAAATTCATGATGACGCCGCGCGGCCTATACGAATTGAAGTATTTTTTTGGCAGTCACGTCGCCACTGACAGCGGCGGCGCCTGCTCGTCGACGGCCATACGCGCGCTGATCAAGCAGTTGATTTCGGCCGAGAGTGGTAAAAAGCCGCTTTCGGATGGCCAGCTTGCCGAAGTGCTGAGCCAGCAGGGCATCGTGGTCGCACGGCGCACGGTCGCCAAATATCGCGAATTGTTACAAATCCCGCCTGCAAACATGCGGCGCGCACTTTGATAGTAATAACGTTTTTGGTCGATTCAGACCAAAACGCCGTGCCGCGCTTGAATGTGTCCCGCTTTCGTCCCACAATGACAGTGAGCGTAAAACATCGCTCCTGAGATCAGGGAAACGCACTGATTTTCAGTTCTATCAGCAATCTCTAGGAGGCTCTATGAATTTGACGATTTCAGGTCATCATCTGGAAGTGACCCCAGCCATCCGCGACTACGTTTCCGAAAAACTCGACCGCGTCAAACGCCACTTCGATCAGGTCATCAACGTAACAGTCATCATGCAGGTGGAGAAACTGGTTCACAAAGTGGAAGCAACCCTGCACGTCAAGGGCCATGATTTTCATGCACACAGCGAAGATGGCAACATGTACGCTGCGATTGACCTTCTGGCTGACAAACTGGACCGCCAGATCGTCAAGCACAAGGAAAAAACCGCGGATGTCCATCAGGACAGCGGCGGTTTGAAACATCAACCGACGGAAAGCGCTGCCTGACGTTGATCCGCCCCAATTGAAGCCATGTTGCCGGAGGCGGTCAAATGCCTCCGGGAAAATAATCCGCAAGCGCCGGATTCCTTAACCAGCGTTACAACCGGCATGAATCTAATCGCCCCCCTCCTTACCCCCGACACCACCTTGCTGGACCTGAGTTTCAGCAGCAAGAAGAAACTGTTCGAACACGCTGCTGACCTGTTCGCCCAGACACACGGCCTCAAATCCGCCGACATTTTCACCAGCCTGTTCGAACGCGAACGGCTGGGCTCCACCGCGCTCGGCTGCGGAATCGCCATTCCGCATGGCCGCATCAAGGGCCTCGCCGATGCAAGCGGTGCACTTTACCGGCTGAAAGACGCACTGGAATTCGATGCGCCCGACAACCAGCCCGTATCGCTCTGTTTCATCCTGCTGGTACCCAAGGACGCCAATGAGCGGCACCTGCAAATTCTGGGCGAACTAGCCCAGATGTTCGGCGATGAAGCCATGCGAACCAAATTACTGGAATCCGCCTCCCCGGCCGATCTGATCGCGCTGCTCAGTGCGTGGTCCAGCTAGGCGCGCTAATCCGCGTATGGACGAACAAACCCACGTTTCGGTCGACTCCCTGTTCCGCGACGTTGCAGAACAGCTCGAACTGAAATGGGTGGCTGGCCGCAACGGTGGCCAGCGCGCCCTGTCCTCTGAAACCATCCAGAAACCCGCCCTGGCACTAATAGGCCACCTGAACTTTGTGCACCCAAACCGGGTACAGGTGCTGGGCTGTGCTGAAATGGATTATCTGCAAGGTCTGTCCGAATCCGGCCTGCAGGATGCCATTGAGCACCTGTTCTCGACCGAACTGGCGGCCGTCATCATCGCCAACAACAAACCCGTTCCGCCACCACTTCGCGACAATGCAGAACGCACCGAAACCCCCCTGTTCACCTCGTCCCTGGCCAGCCCGGTTCTGATGTCCTATCTGGGGCATTACCTGACCCAGTGTCTGGCTGAAACCACCGCGGTCCACGGCGTTTTTCTCGAAGTACTCGGCCTTGGCGTGCTCATCAAGGGCGACGCCGGGGTGGGCAAGAGTGAACTGGCGCTGGAACTGATCACACGCGGTCATCGGCTGATTGCTGACGACATGGTTGAACTGAGACACGTCGCCCCGCAGACACTGGAAGGAAGCTGTCCAACGCTGATCCGAGACTTTCTGGAGGTTCGCGGGCTGGGCATTCTCAACATCCGTTACCTGTTTGGCGAAACGGCTGTCAAGCTGCAAAAAAATCTCAGGATCATTGTCGAACTGGTGCACCCGCAGGAGATCGGTGAAGTCGGCCTGAACCGGCTCGACATGGTGGCGTCAACCGAAAACATCCTCAGCGTGGGCATTCCCAAGGTACGGATTCCGGTTGCGGCCGGCCGCAACCTGGCGGTACTGGTCGAGGTCGCGGTACGCAATCACATTCTGAAAAGCCGCGGCATCAATCCGGTCGAGCAGTTCATCAAGCGCCAGCAGGCGGCTATCGACGGAGGTCAGTGAATGCAAATCATTCTGGTCTCGGGTTTGTCGGGGTCGGGCAAGAGCATTGCCATCACGGTGCTGGAAGATGCCGGGTTTTACTGCGTCGACAATCTGCCGCTGGCCATGCTGCAATCGCTGGTCGATTACCTGAAGAACGAAGGCCATACGCGCATCGCGATTGCCATCGACGCCCGCAGCAGCGCGAGCTTTTCCCAGTTGCCCCAAATTGCGGACACGCTGCGCAGCCAGGGTGCCGATCTGCGGCTGATTTTTCTCGAAGCCAAATCCCTGACACTGGTCCAGCGCTTCTCCGAAACACGGCGACGCCATCCGCTCTCGAGCGACACGGTTTCGCTGCCGGAAGCCATCCAACTCGAGCGGAGCATGCTCGACGATTTTGCGCCCATGGCACACCGGATTGATACCAGCGACCTGTCCGCTTCGGCGTTGCGGTTATGGATCAAGGATCTGATTGGCCAGGATCGCTCGCGCATCACGCTGCTGTTCGAGTCTTTCGGCTTCAAGCATGGCATCCCGCTCGATGCCGATCTGGTGTTTGACGTGCGCTGCCTGCCCAATCCCCATTACGTCACGGAATTGCGCCCACTCACCGGGCGCGACGGACCCGTCAAAACCTACATCGAAAACAGCCCCAATGCCATGGCGCTGCTGGCGGACATCCGGGGCTTTGTCGAGAACTGGCTGCCCTGCTTCATTCGCGACCATCGGGCCTATCTGACGGTGGCGATCGGCTGCACCGGCGGTCAGCATCGCAGCGTCTACTTTGCGGAAACGCTGGCGACGGCATTCCGCGAACGCGAGCAGGTGCTGGTACGGCACCGCGAATTGTCCTGATGCTGCGCGCCGGCGACATCGGTGTGCTGCTGGCCGGCACCGGCTGTGTGATCGGACTGACACTGTTTGCCTGGGGCGGCGGGCAAGGCGACACGGTCGTCATCCGCGCTGCCGGCAAAGTGGTGGAAACCGCGCCTCTGACCCACGCCCAGCATTTCCTGGTGTCGGGCCCCCTCGGCACCACTCAAATCGAAATCGAGCCCGGCCGTGCCCGCATTGCACGCGATCCGTCGCCACGCCAACTATGCGTCAAGCAGGGCTGGCTGTCGCAATCCGGGCAGGCGGCACTGTGCCTGCCGAATCAGGTCAGCGTCGAAATCCGCGGCCGCACCACCGCCTATGACACCCTCGGTTATTGAATTGCCGGTTCATGCAGACGACCGCCGCATCGCGCGGCTGGCTGCATTGGCGATCGGCCTCACCCTTGCCGAAGCGGCACTGCCCAGCCCGGTGCCCGGGATCAAACCCGGGCTCGCCAACATCGTCGTGTTGATGGTGCTGCTGCAATACGGGTGGCGCGCAGCGGCATGGGTGTCGGGCTTGCGAGTGCTGGCGGGCGGCCTGTTGCTGGGCAGCCTGTTTGCGCCCGGTTTCTGGCTATCGGCTGCCGGGGCGCTGGTCAGCCTGACGGTCCTGGCGCTGGCGCGTCATCTGCCCAGTCGTCATTTCGGCCCGGTCAGCCTGTCGGTACTGGCGGCATTTGGCCACATGGGCGGGCAACTCGCGCTCGCCGGCTGGTGGCTATTGCCCGGCGCAGCACTCATCAAACTGATGCCGGTTTTTGCCGCCGCCGCGCTGGTTTTTGGCGCCGTTAACGGCGTCATCGTCGCGCGTTTGCTGGCCACCCCCACCCCGGCCCCACGCCTGCCGCAACCCTTCTAGCCCACATAATTGCGGCTGGATGGCAGGGTCCACTGTAGATTATTGGCCGCATCCGGGCGACAATTCGTCTCATGCCTGCTTCCCTGAACACCATTACCCTCGCGCTGTCCGGCGCTTCCGGCATGGCCTATGGCCTGCGTCTGCTCGAATGCCTGCTGGTCGCCGACCTACGCGTTTACCTGCTGGTTTCGCAGGCGGCACACATCGTTGCCAAGCAGGAACTGGGCGTGACCCTGCCGGCGCGTCCATCCGATCTCGAGAAGCAACTCAGCGACAGCCTCCATGCGCGCGACGGCCAACTGCGGGTATTTGGCCGCGAGGACTGGAACGCGCCGGTCGCCTCGGGTTCCAACCCGGCCGACGCCATGGTGGTGTGCCCCTGCTCGATGGGCACGCTGGCCGCCATCGCGCACGGGCTCTCGGACAACCTGATCGAGCGCGCGGCCGACGTCATGCTGAAAGAGCAGCGCAAGCTGATTCTGGTCCCGCGCGAGGCGCCGTTTTCCACGCTGCATCTGGAAAACATGCTGACGCTGTCGAAGATGAATGCAGTGATTCTGCCGGCCAATCCCGGCTTTTATCATCAACCGCAAAGCGTCGAGGACATCATCGATTTCATCGTCGGGCGCATCCTCGATCAG
>CAJDTZ010000024.1_pt1 | contig 15529 bp, 10 predicted proteins | sample 7390551 | NCBI WGS metagenome assembly CAJDTZ01 (sample SAMEA7055662, study PRJEB34461) | soil metagenome | biome: terrestrial ecosystem; feature: Peninsula; material: soil | place: Antarctica | collected 2016 | reverse complement strand
GCTGGTCGGCCCGTCCGGCGCCGGCAAGACCACGCTGTTCCAGCTTCTGCTGCGCTACTACGACGTGTCCGAGGGCAGCATCCGGCTCAACGGGCAGGATATCCGCCAGCTGAGCCTGCACGACCTGCGCCGGGGTATCGCCATCGTGCCGCAGGACCCGGTGATCTTCTCGGCCAACGCGCTGGAGAACATTCGCTATGGCCGCGCCACGGCCAGCGACGACGAGGTCCTTGAGGCGGCGCGGGCCGCCCTGGTGGACGAGTTCGTCGAGCGCCTGCCCGAGGGTTACCAGACTTTTCTTGGAGAGCGCGGCACCCGCTTGTCCGGCGGCCAGCGCCAGCGCATCGCGATCGCCCGCGCCATTCTGAAGGGCGCGCCCTTGCTGCTGCTCGACGAAGCCACCAGCGCACTCGACGCGGAATCGGAAGCGCTGGTGCAGCAAGGCCTCGGCGCCGCCATGCAGGGTCGCACCACACTGGTCATCGCACACCGGCTGGCAACCGTGCAGAAAGTTGACCGCATCGTGGTAATGGATGGTGGCCGGATCGTGGAAACCGGCACGCCGGCGGATCTGCGCAAACAGGGTGGACTCTACGCGCGGCTGGCCGCACTTCAGCTCAATCAGTGACCGGCCGTATCGTGCCGGTGCATTCAATTATTCCCACATGGACCGATGATAGCTATCAAGCTGCTTGAGGCGATGAAACTGGATGGCTGTTAGCAGGCTGTTACTGTTAAATGGCGCCGACTCCACCGAGCACGGCAAGCACGAGAATCGAATTCGCATCAATGCAGCTTGCTGTGCATCTCGTTCAGCATGTCCATCTGGATCTGCTGAATTTCCATGAAACGGCGCATTTCCTGATGCAGCAGCTGATCGAGCTTTTCGCTGATGATGCGGACTTCCATCTCGGACTTGAGGTTCACCTGGTAGTCGTTTTCCGCCCGGATGCGGTCACGGTCTTCCTGCCGGTTCTGGCTCATCAGGATGATCGGCGCCTGGATCGCGGCCAGCAGCGACAGCAGCAGGTTGAGAAAAATGAAGGGATAGGGATCAAGCGGCCTGACCAGCAACAGCACCGTATTGGCCAGCACCCAGATCGCAATGAAGACGAAGAACCAGATGATGAATTTCCAGCTGCCGCCGAATGCCGACACCTTGTCGGAGATGCGGTCGCCGAAGGTCAGGGTTTTTTCATATTCCTCGTTGAGGTTTTCGGAAAGCAGGGCATTGTCCTGCAGGCTCTTGACGACCGCCTGTTCCAGTTCGTCGAGTTCGCCCAGGTCTTTTTCCATCAACTGCTGGACATAGCGGGTCCGGTATTGATTGAGGCAGACATAGCAAATGGAGCCGTCCGGGTTCCAGTCGGGCTGATCATGCCGAACCAGGTCCAGTACACCGCCATGCAGCATCCGCGCGGGAATGAGCTGGTTGAGTATCTTGTTCTGATGGCAGACCTGGCAGGTGCCTTGACTGTGCGATTCTTTCTTCATCGTATAGGTCTGTTGTTCAATGACCGTCTTGAAGAAACAGGCTTTCGTGGCTTTGAATCATCACAAGTCAAACGCCTGATTAAGCGCGGGCATGATCACTTCGGTGTCTTGCAAAAGCCTGGCAAAGACCTGCATGGACTCTGTCTCGCCATGAACCAGGAAGGTACGCGCCGGCTTGCCCACCTGCTTCTGCCAGGCCAGCAGTTCGGCCTGGTCGGCATGAGCGGAGAAGCCGCCGATGGTGTGGATTCGGGCCTTCACCTGGATGTCTTCACCGAAGACGCGAACCGACTTGGCACCATCGATGATGGTGCGCGCCAGGGTTCCATGGGCTGCAAAGCCGACAAAAATCACGCTGCAGTTTTCCTTCCACAGGCTGTGTTTGAGATGGTGGCGCACCCGACCACCGGTACACATGCCCGACCCTGCAATAATCACCGCGCCGCCGCCGATCCGGTTCAGCGCCATGGAATCGGCCGTCTGACGGGTAAAGTGCAGTCCCGGCAGGTCGAAGGGATCCTTGCCGGTCCGGAACACCTTGCTGGTCTCCTCGTCGTAACACTCGGGATGACGCCGGAATATTTCGGTGGCGGAAATGGCCATGGGGGAATCGAGAAACACCTGCATCGACGCGGGCAGTTTTCCGGCTTCGACGCCTTCTCGCAGGTAATAGAGAATTTCCTGAGCCCGCTCCAGCGCAAAACTGGGGATGATGACGTTGCCGCCGCGGCGGAAGGTGTCGCTGACGGCTGCGTACATCTCTTCGATGGAGGGTTGCAATTGCTTGTGCTGGCGGTCGCCGTAGGTGGTCTCCATCACCACCACGTCGGCATGCGGCGGTGGCGCCGGGTCGCGCAGGATGGCACGGCCGCTGTACCCCAGGTCACCTGAAAACAATACGCGCCGCTTGTAACCCTCCTCTTCCAGTTCCAGCAGGATGCTGGCGGAGCCGAGGATGTGGCCGGCGTCCAGAAACGTCGCCTGGATGCCACCATCCAGCGTCAGCGCCTTGCCGTATTCCGCTTTGCGTCCGAAATAGTCCAGGCTGTTGAGCGCATCCAGCGTGGTGTAGAGCGGTCCGATCTCTTCCGGCTTGTCGTTGCTGTTCTTGTTGCGGCCATGGCGCGCCTCCTTGCGGGCCTGCCACTCGGCCTCTTCCTCCTGCAGGTGGGCGGCATCCAGCATGACCAGCTTGGCCAGTTCGCGGCTGGCGGCGGTGGTGATGATTTCGCCCTGGAAGCCCTGCTTGACCAGCAGGGGAATGCGCCCGCAGTGATCCAGATGGGCATGCGTGAGCAGCAGATAATCCACTTTGGCGGGGTCGAAGCCGAAAGGCTCGTGATTCTCCTCGGCCATTTCGCGTCCACCCTGATACAGGCCGCAATCGATCAGTACCTGCTTGCCGCCGCAGCTCACCAGATGGCAGGAACCGGTGACGTTCTGGTCGGCGCCGTGAAATGCAATTTTCATGGTCTACTCCGTGTTGTCGTTGTTGAGCAAGGGGTTGCCGCAGGCACGATGCCAGTTCTGGATGCCCTGCCAGATTTCCTCAGCTGTTTCGGCGTACCAGAACAGGTCACGATCCTCGGCATCGATGACGCCTTCGTCCACCAGAAAGTCGACGTTTACCACCTGCCGCCAGTAGGACTCCCCCACCAGCACCACCGGCAACGGGTCGATGCTGCGAGTCTGGATCAGGGTGAGCGTTTCGAACAGTTCATCCAGCGTGCCGTAGCCGCCGGGAAAGGCCACCAGCGCCTTGGCACGTTTCAGAAAATGCAGCTTGCGCATGGCGAAATAGTGAAACCGGAAACAGAGTTCAGGCGTGATGTAGGGATTGGGATACTGCTCATGCGGCAGCGTGATGTTGAGGCCGATCGACTTGGCGCCCACATCGAACGCGCCCCGGTTGGCCGCTTCCATGATGCCGGGGCCGCCGCCTGTCACCAGTGTCACATGGCCATCTTTCGGCGTCTTGCCTGACAGGGACACCAAACGGCCCAATGCACGCGCCTCGTCGTAATAGCGACTCTTCTTCTGAATCGACAGCGCCACGTTCAGTCGCCGTTGCAGGTCTGCATCGTTTGGTGACGCGGCCAGTGCCCGCTGCAGGGCATCCACCTTGCGCCGCGCCGCCTCCGGTTCCTGCAGGCGGGTGCTGCCGAACACTACGATGGTGTGTTCCACACCATGCTGTTCCAGCAGCAATTCGGGTTTGAGATAGTCGATCTGAAGGCGCACGCCACGCGTGGCATCCTGATTCAGAAACGCAACGTCCTGATCCGCCTGACGGTAGCCCGGGCTGGCCATGATGGCCTCAATTCGCGCCATGGCCTGCGGATCATCCTCATGTGCCTTGGGAACCTGCCAGGGCAGCGGCTCGCGCCGTTTGCGGGGCTGGGCGGGTGCGGGCACGCCCTGTGAGGTATCGCTATTTTTTGTCATGCCTGGCGCTGTTTGATCAATGTCATGCGATTCCCGCCAGCATACTGTCCACGCCTTTCATGATTTGTTTTCGATGCGTTCAACCAGTTTCTCCAATTGCTGGGCAAGCGCATCCCAGACGCCCATCGGGCCCGCCCCCGCGATTATTTTTTCCTGAATGTCTGCTGCAGACCCCTGCTTCAGGCTGTCTATATGCTGGGCGAACCGATCGCGTTCACCTTTCAAATTCGTGATCTGCGCATGGACATCAGCATGTGCAGATCCCTGGGCGAGCCCTGTACCTGATCGTTCCAGCAGTTCATCAATGTGCTTGAGGTGCGACTCGTAGCGTTCTATGTTTTGTTCGGCCAATTGGCTGATTGAGGTCATGCGATGACTCCTGTTATCCATGTGTCTGAATTGAATGGCGGCATAGGCGTTGCCTGTTCCTCCCGGATGAATCCTTGCAACACCCTGTCGACGACGCTGCGCTCTTTATATTAGGACTTGATGGTCAGTATTAAAGGGCGTCAAGCCAGCACGGGAAACATGCCCTTGAGTCCGGCAGCAATGAATTCGACCGCAATTGCAGTCAGGATCAGGCCCATGATGCGGGTGAATATGTTGATTCCCGTCGCGCCGATGCGGCCCGCGATCCAGGGCGACAAACGCAGCACGGCCCATACCACCCCGCTCAGCAGGATGATTCCCAGGGCGATAATCATGTAATGGAGAAGCCCGCTGGACTTGTGTGCGGCCAGGATGACGGTACTGATGGCGCCCGGTCCGGCCAGCAGGGGCATGGAAAGCGGCACGATGGCAACCGATTCCTTGTCGACCGACTCCTGGGCTTCCTCATCGGTCTGTCTGATATGGCTGGTTTTGGCATGCAGCATGGCGATGGCCATCAACAACACCAGGATGCCGCCGCCCACCCTGAACGAGTCGATGGTGATGCCGAAAAACAGCAACAACGGCTGACCCAGAAATAGCGACACCAGCAGAATAATGCTTACGGCAAAGGCCACCAGATTGATCGTTTTGCGGCGTTGGGTGCTGTTTTCATCAGCGGTCATGCTGATGAAAAGCGGGATCGCCCCGAACGGATTGACGATGGCCAGCAGGCCGACAAACAGTTTGAGGTATTCCGCGTAATCAAGCATGGGCGCTATTTATCTGTGGGTGTATGAATTTGTTGCGGGGATATATTCACCATGTTGTGAAGGTTTGCTCATCGTGCAAGCAGTATGACGCTGGACCGGGATCCGAGATGATAGTTTCCGGAGGGTTCCAAGCGGGGTTCCTCGCCCGCAGCAAACAGGTCGTCTGGCGCTATGCGCGAAGTGTCGACGGCCACGTGCCAGTGCATGCCAGGCGATGCGGCAGGCAAGGCAAAGTCCATCGCATCGGTACCAGCGTTGAACATCAGCAACAGCGCGTGCTGTTCGTCTTCCGACACGCAACAACCGAAACATCTGGCTTGAGGGTCGGCCCAGTCGGGTGATCCTTTTTGCGGACTGAACCAGAGGATCTCGGCATCGGTGTAGAAATGCCCCGCGCTAAGGATGGGGTGAGCCCGTCGAAAGGCAATCATGCCGCGGGTGAAGCGGGCAATGTCGCGGTGCTGCTCCAGGCGCTGCCAGTCCAGCCAGCTGGTTTCGTTGTCCTGGCAGTAGGCATTGTTGTTGCCGCCCTGAGTGCGGCGAAACTCGTCTCCACCCAGCAGCATCGGCACGCCGCGCGAGACCAGCAGCGTCAGCAAGAAGTTCTTGATCTGGGTTTGCCGAATTGCCTCGATTGCGGCGTCAGCTGTTTCGCCTTCCATGCCGTAGTTGGCGCTGTAATTGGCGTCGGTCCCGTCATGGTTGTTTTCGCCATTGGCTTCATTGTGCTTCGTGTCGTAGCTCACCAGATCGTTCAGCGTGAAACCGTCGTGGCAGGTGATGAAATTGATGCTGGCCTCGGGCCCCTTGCCCGACGCGGTATAGATATCGGCGCTGCCGCAGATGCGGCTGGCGAATGCCCCGAGCATGCCTTCGTCGCCACGCCAGAAACAGCGGACGTCATCGCGGTAGCGGCCATTCCATTCGGCCCAGCGCCGCTCGGAGAAACTGCCGACCTCATAGGCGCCGGCGGCGTCCCACGCTTCGGCGATGATTTTTACATCGCGCAGGATCGGGTCTTCGGCGATCTGTTCGAGCAGCGGCGCATTGGCCAGCAGCTGGCCCGTTTCATCGCGGCCCAGAATCGACGCCAGATCAAAGCGAAATCCATCCACATGCATTTCCACCACCCAGTAGCGCAACGCATCCAGGATGATGCCTCGTACCACCGGATGGTTGGCGTTGATGGTATTGCCGGTTCCCGCGTAATTCTCGTAGTAGCGCGCGTCTGGCTTCAGCATGTAGAAAATCGCGTTATCGATTCCGCGCAAGCTCAGCGTGGGGCCCAGTTCGTTTCCCTCTGCCGTGTGATTGAACACAACATCCAGAATCACTTCGATGCCGGCATGATGGAGCGCTCGAACCATTTCCTTGAACTCCAGCTTCTGCTGGCCGAGGCCGCCTGTACTGCTGTAGGTGGCTTTTGGCGCGAGGAAGGACACGGGATCGTAGCCCCAGTAATTGGCGAGTGGCTTGCCGGTTTGCGGATTGCTGCCCAATTGCTGGTGTTCGTTGAACTCATACACGGGCATCAGTTCGACCGCTGTCACACCCAGTTCCTTCAGATAGGGAATCTTTTCCATCAGGCCACGATAAGTGCCGGGATGCGCCACGCCGGCATTGGGATGAATGGTGAACCCCCGGACATGAATTTCGACTATCAGCGTTTTTGACCAGGGCAGTCTTGGGGGCAGGTCATCCTGCCAGTGAAACTGATCATGCGTGAATACGCATTTCGGCATGGCGCCGGCATCATCCTCAGTGGAACGCGTCAAGTCCGTGTCGGTTGACGCAGGATCGAACCCGCGGGCCGGTGTGAAATCCCATTGGGGCAGCGGCGAGATGGCCGTTGCGAAAGGATCCAGCAACAGCTTGTTGAAATTGAAACGATGACCGGAATCAGGCTGATAGGGGCCGTCCACGCGATAGGCATACAGCTGGCCGGGCTGTATGCCCTCTATCCAGACGTGCCACACGTCTCCCGTACGGTTGCGCGCCGGATCGAAATCTATCGCTCTGGTTGGCGCGGCGTCCCGAGGGTGGTCAAACAGTTCGAGCCGAACCCGGGTGGCGTGACGGCTGAACAGGGCAAAGTTGACCCCGCTCCCCGATGGATGGGCGCCCATGGGCAAAGGCACCCCCCTGCGAATGTCAGTGTGTTCGCATACGTCGGCTGCGTACTCGTGCAGCGGACGGATCGGGGTATTCATGCTGGCAATCCGATGGCGCAATCATTCAGCGTTGCCACAAAATATGCGCCTCTTCCAGCGGCACCGACACACCCTGGCGGTGTGAAACGAGCCGCGCCGTATAGTCGCCGGCCGGGCGTGTGGCGGGCACTTCTGCGTGGTAGGCATAGCCGTTTGCCGCGCCCACCAGTTGCCGTACGCGCAGCATCTCCACGCGCTCGGGCGGGCTGTCGGCGGCGTTGTTGGCATACAGCTCGACCTTGATCGCGTCCGGCGCCAGGTCGTCCAGATAGATCTGGACCTCGAAGCTGTGCCGGTTGCCATCGCTGTCGATTTTCACTTCGCCAAAATGCAGGGCGTTCCATTGCAGCGCCAGCGCGTGTCGCGCGTCGACAAGTTGCACGCCGATTGCACCCTGGTTGGCTGCGCGTTCACGGTAGGCGGCGGCGGCCGGCAGGTAGTGCTGTTCGGTGTAATCGCGCACCGCACGGCTGGAACAGAAGCGCGGGGTCAGGCGCGCCATGCTTTCGCGCATCTTGTTCACCCAGGCTGCGGGTATGCCCTGCTCGTCGCGCGTGTAGAACGCGGGGACCACTTCACGCTCGAGCAGCGCGTAGAGCGCGTCGGCTTCGGCGGCGTCCCAGGCGGGATCGTCGTCGTGTTCCTGGCCATCGCCCAGCGCCCAGCCGACATCGGGTGTGTAGGCTTCTGCCCACCAGCCGTCCAGTTCCGACAGGTTGATGCCGCCATTAACCAGCACTTTCATGCCGCTGGTGCCACAGGCTTCCCAGGGGCGCTTGGGCGTGTTGAGCCAGACATCGACGCCCTGCACCAGTTGTTCGGTCAGGTGCATGTCGTAGTCGCTGAGGAAGATCACATGCGGCCGCACCTCGGGCCGCCGGATGAACTGCATCCATTGCTGGATCAGCGCCTGCCCTGCCTTGTCGGCGGGGTGCGCCTTGCCGGCGAGGATGAGCTGGACTGGGCGTTGCGGGTTGGTGAGCAGGCGTAGCAGGCGCTCGGGATCGTGCAGCAGCAGGTTGGGCCGCTTGTAGGTGGCAAAGCGGCGCGCGAACCCCAGTGTCAGGGTATTGCAGTCGAACAGATGTCTGGCGGCGTCAACCCGTTCGGGCGCGCTGCCCGACATGGCCAGTTGCCGCGACAGGCGATCACGCGCGTATTCGATCAGCGTCGCGCTACCGGCCGTGCGAAATTCCCACAACCGGTCGTCGGGCAAGCGACGGATGTTCTGTTCCAGGCCGCTTGTGCCATCCAGCCAGCGGTCCTTGCCGCAGGTTTCGGTCCATAGCGCGTCGGCCGCCGCCGAATCCCAGGTCGGCATGTGAACGCCGTTGGTGACATGCCCGACCGGCACTTCGTCCACCGGCCAGTGCGGAAACAGCGACGCAAACAGGTGCCGGCTCACTCGCCCATGCAACTGGCTGACGCCATTGACCGCCCCACTCCCGCGTATCGCCAGATAGGCCATGTTGAAGGGTTCGGTCGCGTCGTTCGGGTTCTGCCGCCCCAGCGCCAGCAAGTCGTGGCGGCTGATGCCAAGGCCCCTTTCGGCGTATCCGCCGAGGTATTGCTCGATCAGCGCGGGCGCAAAGCGGTCGAAGCCGGCCGCCACCGCCGTGTGGGTGGTGAACAGGTTGCCGGCGCGGGTCACGGCCAGTGCCACGTCGAAGGGCTGCTTGGTTTGCAGCATGAAACTGCGCGCGCGTTCCAGCACGGCGAAAGCCGCATGTCCTTCATTCAGGTGGCAGACTTCCGGCTGGATGCCCAGTGCTTCGAGCAGTCGCCATCCACCAATACCCAGCAGCATTTCCTGCTTGAGCCGCAGCTCGGGCCCGCCACCATACAGCTCGCTGGTGATGCCGCGGTGCGCTGGATAATTCGCCGCATCATTGCTGTCCAGCAGGTAAAGCTGGACGCGCCCGACCTGTACCTGCCAGGCGCGCAGCCACACCGAATAGCCGGGCAGCGCAATTTCCAGCCGCAACCATTCGCCGTTTGATTTGCGCAGCGGCGTGATGGGCAGCTGCCCCGGATCGTTGTAGGGAAACAGCGCCAGTTGCGCGCCATTGCGGTCGATTTCCTGGCGAAAATAGCCTTGCTGGTAAAGCAGCCCCACGCCGATGACCGGCACGCCCAGATCGCTGGCGGCCTTGAGCTGGTCGCCGGCGACGTTGCCGAGTCCGCCCGAATAGATCGGCAAGGCCTCGCTCAACATGTATTCCATGCTGAAATACGCGACGCAGCTGAGCGGCGATTGCGGATGGGCCTGCTGAAACCACGCGGGGGCGTCAAGCATGTCGCGTCGCGCCTGCACCAGATGGTCCAGTTCCTGCCGGAACGCCGGCTCGGCCAGCACCGCCTGCAGCTTGTCGTGCGACACCGTCTGCAACACGACCCAGGGGTTATGGGTCAGCGCCCAGAGTTCAGGGTCCAGCTGCCGCCACATGGAATCGGTGGCGTGATTCCACGACGAGCGCATGTCGAGCGCCAGTTCGGCCAGCGCGTCGAAGCCCTCGACATCGGCCGGAAAGAAGCGTTGCTTGGGATGGCTGAGGGGGGTGGGTTCGCTCATGTCGGTTCTTTCAGTCTGGCCTGTGCGGGCCGGCATTGATGGAAGACCCGCCCACACCGGGCAGGCTCCAGGGCCGCCTGTTTATTTCGAAGCGGACAGGCGCCCTACGCTTCCGCCTTGCTCGCCTCGTGGCCTTGGTCCGTGCCCAGCATCATGTACATGGCGGGCACTACGAACAGCGTGAACAGCGTGCCGATGGCCAGACCGGTGGCGATGACCAGGCCCAGATTGAAGCGGCTGACGGCGCCGGCGCCGCTGGCGGTGATCAGCGGCATCACGCCGAACACCATGGCGGCGGTGGTCATCAGGATCGGCCGCAGGCGCAGGCCGGCGGCGTGCTTGATGGCATCGAGCTTGCTCTGGCCTTCCTTCTGCAGGTTGTTGGCGAACTCCACGATCAGGATGCCATGCTTGGAGATCAGGCCGATCAGCGTCACCAGTCCCACTTCAGTGTAGATGTTGAGCGTGGCATGACCGATGCCCAGATTGATGAACAGCAGCGCGCCCGAGATGGCCATCGGCACCGACACCAGGATGATGATGGGGTCGCGGAAGCTTTCGAACTGCGCAGCCAGCGCCAGGAAGATGATGACCAGCGCAAAAAAGAAGGTCAGCAGCAGTCCGCCCGATTCCTGAATGAACTGACGCGACGGGCCGGAGTAGTCGAAGGTATAGCCGGCCGGCAGCGTGCGCTGGGCCAGTTGCTTCAGGCTGTCCAGCGCTTCGCCCTGCGAGACGAAAGGCAGGGCCACGCCCTGGATGGTGGCCGAGTTGGCCTGCTGGAAGTGGTTGATCGTCTCGGGTTGCACTGCGGTGTTGAATGACACCACGGTGGACAGCGGCACCATGCTGCCGCTGGCGGTGCGCAGCTGGTAATGCAACAGCTGGTCCGGGTTCAGGCGGAAGCGCTGATCGACCTGCGGAATGACCTTGTAGGAACGCCCGTCCAGTTCAAAGAAGTTGACGTAGCCGCCGCCCAGCATGGCCGACAGCGCCGAGCCGATGTCCTGCATGCTCAGGCCCAGTTGAGCGGCCATGTTGCGGTCGATGTCGATGCGGGTCTGCGGCAGGTCCAGCCGCAGGTCGGATTGCACGAAGATGAATTGCCCGGTCTTCTGCGCGTCCTGCAGGAACTGCTGCGATACGGTGTAGAGCCGGTCGAACGATTCGGCGGTGGTGATGACGAACTGGATCGGCATGCCGCGCGCGCCGGGCAGTGGCGGCGGCTGGAACACCGCGATTTGCGAGCCGGCGATCTGGCCCAGTTTGCCCTGCAGCGCGGGTTGCAGATCGGTGGCGGTCCGGGTGCGCGCATCCCACGGCTTCAGCACCATGCCGGCGATGACCTGGCCGGGCGAGTTGAGCTGGAACACGTGGTCGGTTTCGCTGAAGCTGTCGAACACGTCATACACCTGGTCGCCATACAGCTGACGTTGATTCAGCGTGGCGGTGGGGTTGTTGAAGGCGATGCTGATCAGCACGCCCTGGTCTTCCTGCGGCGCCAGTTCCGATTTCGAAGTCGTGTACAGATAGTAGATGGAGCCGAGAATGATGACCGACATCACCGCCGTGACCGACAGGAACCGGAGCGAACCCTCCAGCAGTTTTTCGTAGCGCGTGTGCAGCCGTTCGAAACTGCGGTCGAGGAACAGAACCAGACGGTCCTGCCAGTTGCGGCTCTGTGGATTGGGCGCTTGCAGCAAGCGCGAGCACATCATCGGCGACAGCGTCAGCGCGATGATCGCCGACATGACGACGGTGCCCACCAGCGTGAAGGCGAATTCGGTGAACAGTGCGCCGGTCAGGCCCCCCATGAAACCGATCGGTACGTACACGGCCACCAGCACGATGGTCATGGCGATGATGGGGTTGGCCAGTTCGCGCGCCGCGCGTATCGCGGCGTCCATCTTCGACATGCCGTTTTCGAGATGGCGGCTGACGTTTTCCACCACGATGATGGCGTCGTCGACCACCAGGCCGATGGCCAGCACGATCGCCAGCAGCGTCAGCAGGTTGATCGAATAGCCCAGTGCCAGCATCACGGTGAAGGTGCCGACAATCGATAGCGGAATGGCGACCAGCGGAATGATCACCGAACGCAACGAGCCAAGGAAGATGAACACCACCGCGGTGACGATGAGCACGGCTTCCACCAGCGTCTTGATCACTTCGTTGATCGACGAGTTCACGAACTTGGTCGAGTCGTAAATGATGCCGCCCTTGAGCCCGGTCGGCAGCTGCGCCTGGATGTCGGGCAGGACCTGGCGCACGCGCGCGATGACGTCGAGCAGGTTGGCGCCCGGCGCGACCTGGATGCCGACGAACACCGACGGCTTGCCGTCGAAAGCGACGGCGGTGTCGTAATCGTCGGCGCCGAGCGTGACGGTGGCCACGTCGCTGAGCCGGACGACCTGTCCGTCGACCGACTTCACGACCAGGTTCTTGAAGCCGTCGAGCGAGTTCAGGTTGGTGTTGGCCGACAGATTGATCTGTACCATCTGGCCCTTGGCGTTGCCGGTGGACGACAGATAGTTGTTGGCGGCCAGCGCGGTATAAATGTCGGCGGCAGTCAGGTTGTATGCGGTCAGCTGTTGCGGGTTGAGCCAGGCGCGCAGGGCGAAGTTCTTGGCGCCCAGGATCTCGGCGGTCTGCACTCCGTCCACGGCCTGCAGCCTGGGCTGCACCGAGCGGTTGATGTAGTCGGTGATCTGGTTCGGCTTGAGCACGTCGCTGTTGAAGCCGATGTACATCGCGTCGATGGTCTGGCCGATGCTGACCGACATGACGGGCGTTTGCGATTGCGGCGGCAACTGGTTGAGCACCGAGTTGACCTTGGCGGTGATCTCGGTGAGCGCCTTGTCGGGCGCGTAGTTCAGGCGCAGGTTGACGGTGATCGTACTCATCCCCTGCACGCTGCTCGAGGTCATGTAGTCGATGCCGTTGGCCTGCGAAATGGCGTTTTCCAGCGGCGTGGCGATGAAGCTTGCCACCAGCTTGGCATCGGCACCCGGGTAAACCGTGGTAACCGTGACCACGGCGTTCTGCGTATAGGGAAACTGCAGCACCGGCAACAGCCCGATCGAGCGCAGGCCCAGCACCAGGATGACCAGGCTGATCACCGTGGCCAGCACCGGGCGATGGATGTAGATATCCGTAAATTTCGTGTTCATCGCTGCGGCTTTCAGGGTGTGGGCAGTTGCGGGTTCGGATCGTTGGACGGCTGCACGCTGTTGTTGACCATGACCGTGGAGCCGTTGTGCAGCTTGAGCTGGCCGGCAGTCACCACGGTTTCACCCACCTTCACGCCCTTGAGCACCGCGACCTGGTCGCCGCGCGTCGCGCCGGTTGTGATGAAGCGTTGCTGCACCGTCAGCGCGGGCTTGCCGTCTGCGCCCTTGCCCGTTTCGGTCACGATGAACACCGTGGCGCCATAGGGGTTGTAGGTCACCGCGGCATTCGGCAGCGTGACGTATTGGGCGGGCGCGCCCTGGGTGAGGCGCACCGTGGCGAACACGCCCGGCAGCAGGGTGTGGGCGGGGTTGGCCAGGCGCGCGCGCACCTTGAGGTTGCGGGTGGCGGTGTCCAACTGCGGTTCGATCGCCGTTACTCGACCGGTGAAGGTCTTGCCCGGCATCGCGTTGGTTTCGACCTGCGCCGGCATACCCACGCGCACCAGATCGATCTGGCTTTGCGGCACGGTGAAATCGATTTCCATCGGGTCGAGTTTCTGCAGCGTGACCACGGCGGTGCCCGGCGCCAGATACTGGCCCAGATTGACCTGGCGGATGCCGAGCTGACCCGGGAACGGCGCGCGGATCGTCTTCTGCGCGATCAGCGCCTTTTGTGCCGCCACCTGGGCCTGCGCGCTCTTCAGCGTGGCGCGGTCGGTGTCCAGCGCGGCCTGACTGATCGCCTGAAATGCGAACTGGGCCTCGTCGCGCTTGAGGGTGAGTTCGGCCAGCGCGGCCTGGGCTTCAAGCTGGGCCAGCTGCGCAATCAGCGGTGCCGGGTTGAGCTCGACCAGCGTCTGCCCGGCATTCACGTTCTGCCCGGAATCGAATTGAATGGCCGTCACCAGCCCGCTGACCTCGGCGCTCAGCGATGCCTGCTTGCTGGCGCTGAAACTGCCCAGTGCCTCCACCGTCGGCTGCCAGCTGCTTTCCTGCGCGACGGTCGTCGAGACCGTCTGCGTCGGGCTGGCTGCGCCCCTGATCGCATTGCCGATCATGGTGTTCTTGAAGGTCTGGAAACCCACGATCCCGCCCACGATCACGCCGCTGATGATGAGCATGATGATCATGCGTTTGGTTGTACCTGGGGTCATCGCTTGCTCCGTTCGACTGTCTTGTTTGCGTGCATGAATGGGTGGGCTCGCTGGCTACGGCTGTTACGGGTTGGCGGCGGGCATCGTCGCCACCGGCGTGCCGGGCGCCATTAGCGCGCCGCCGCCCATGGCCTGATACAGCGCCGCGCTGTCGGCCAGGCGGGCCGCCTGCGCTGCGATCAGGCCGATGCGGGTTTGCTGCGCCTGCTGCTGGGCGGTTAGCAATTGCAGATAGCTCGCCGCGCCCAGCAGGTATTGCTGCTGCACCATTTCGAGCGAGGCTTGCGCCGAGGTGTCGGCCGCGACCTGCGCCTGCAAGGCCTGGGCATCGTTGTCCAGCTGGCGCAAGGCATCGGCCACGCTGCGTAACGCTTCCAGCACGGTTTGCTGATAATTGGCTCCGGCCGCCTGCAGATTGGCTTCGGCCGCATTGGCCCCGGCTTTCAGCCCGGCATTGAACAGCGGCTGGGCGAGTTGTCCGGCCAGGCTCCAGATAAGGGAACCGGGGCCGAACAGCGCGCCCGTGGTCAGCGCCTGGCCACGCCATATTGCGCCGTGGCCGCGTGCAGCAAGGCAGTGGACGCCTGGATATCGGGGCGCTGGCGTACCAGTTCCGATGGCACGATCAGCGGCAGGCTGGCTGGCAAGATGAATTCGGCCAGATTGAAGCGGGGAATGTCAGCCTCGCCCGGTGCCTGGCCTGCCAGCACAGCCAGCAGATGATCGGCCTGATCCAGCTTGTTGCGCAGCGGCGGCAGGCTGGCGCGGGTCTGCTCCACCTGGGTTTGCAGTGTCAGCACGTCGGTGCGGGAAGTGGCGCCCAGTTCGAAGCGCTTGCGTGCAATGTCGAGCTGGCTTTGCTGGGCTTTCAATATTGCATCGGTGGCGGCAATCTGCTGGCCCAGCTGGGCCTGGCCAAACACCGTGGTCACGATATTGCCCGCCAGCGTCAGCCGTGCGCCGGCAAGCTGGTAAGCCTGATAGTCGGCCTGCGCGGCCAGTGCTTCGAGCGCGCGACGGTTGCCGCCGAACAGATCGAAGTTGTAACTGACACCCACACCTGCGTTATACAGGTTGTACAGGTACTGCTGATCGCCGCTTTGGCCACGGCCGGCAGAATTGGTGCCGTTGCGGCTGGCGCCCAGTTTGGCTTCGACAGTGGGATACAGCGTGGAACCGGCTTGCGCGGCATAGACCTGCCGGGCCTGACGCAGCGTGGCCTCGGCCGCCGCCAGCGAGTAGCTGTTTTCAAGCGACCGGGTGATCAGTTGATCGAGCCGGGGCGAACCGAATGCCGTCCACCAGTCGGGTGTTACGTGCTGGCCGGGAACCAGGCTTTGCG
>CAJDTZ010000046.1_pt1 | contig 15861 bp, 16 predicted proteins | sample 7390551 | NCBI WGS metagenome assembly CAJDTZ01 (sample SAMEA7055662, study PRJEB34461) | soil metagenome | biome: terrestrial ecosystem; feature: Peninsula; material: soil | place: Antarctica | collected 2016 | reverse complement strand
ATCGATCAACGCCATCGACAAATCGCTTCATGTTGGACACCCATCAACCGGTGCTGAAATATTGCCAGCACCGTGAGAGTTTTCACACAGCCTCGGCCGGTTGACGACCGTAGGCGGTGTGTCGCTATGCGACCCGAAGCAGACGTTGCAGAAATTGCATCTCATCCCGTTCCGGCAGAATAGACGCCCCGAAAACAGCCTTACGTCTTTGGACATAAAATAGAAATTTGAGCTTCGTGCAAATCGGGTGGAGGGGAGATGCCCGAACCCACGACGCCACCGGCTGTCTAATTTGTAGCTGTGTAGAGACAGCGCTGTTGATAAGCAGTTATCCAGGAAGATCTGCGAGGCGTTTTTTAGCATTCTCTGAGCTAGGATTGAGTACCAGTATAGCTTCCAGCTGTGCTCTTGCCTTATCTGTTTTACCAGTAGCCATGTAGGCATCAGCAAGGCTATCCAATGCGTTCTCTGAGTGAGGATGCGCGAGTTGATTGAACTCAAAAACTGCAGTCGCCAGGTCAAAGCTTTCCCGAGCGAGAAGCGCATAGCCAACGTTATTTACTTCACTTTCAGCAAGATTAGTTTCTTCAGTACGGCTTTCTAGAACAGAGTGCAACCACTTTTTGAGTCTCTGGGGATCGTCTGACGTGACTTGATCAGCAAGCTGCCACTGGAATGGCTCTGCAACAACGGGGAGGTTTCGGCCAGCTAGTATTTTCTCAACCGCGTCTCTAGCATCCTCGACGCTATCGTCTTCGCCGTTGTTAGTAAGCAGGACGATAACAGTATCAGTCTCAGGAAATAGCGTCAGTTCTGTTTTGAAACCGCGCCAGTGACCGCCATGAGTTATGCGTCGCTTCCCGAGCGGCGAAGTCTTCAGGCTCAGGCCAAAACCATAGGGAGTCACGCTCCCGTCCGACAGGCTCGTTGAATGTGTGGCCTCTTTCCAATGCTCGGCAGTCATGACTTTGCCGCCCTGCAAGGCTTCGGACCAGCGAAGCAGGTCTGCGGGCGTTGAATAAATGCCTCCGGCGCCGTACAGAAAAAGATGGGGAACTTGATCATAGGGCTTGAATCTACCATCCGCGGAAGCGACGAAACCTCTTGCGCGCTTTGCGATATTCCCTTCGCTTGTGGGTGTCCGGACCAATGTGCTGGCCATCTTCAATGGGGTGAAGAACTCTTGCTTCAAATATGTGGCATACGACTTTCCGGATATGGCCTCAATTACTTTGGCGAGCAAAACGTAGCCGGTATTGCTGTACTCCCACGTTGTACCTGGATTTGAAGTCGGCGCCAGCTTTTCATCTCTAAGTACGGAAACGACATCGTCCAAATCCACTGCTCCTTTTATGTCTCCACTCTTCAGCAGTCGGGTGTAGTGCGGCATGACATCCGGCACGCCTGAGGTATGCGTTAGAAGTTGGCGGATAGTGATCTGCTGATAGGGGAACTGGGGGAGATAGTGATCAACCGGGTCATCTATATCGAGGCGGCCTCGTTCTTCCAAGCGAATGATTGCGGCTGCGGTGAACTGCTTACTAATCGAGCCGATGTCAAAAGCGAATGTCGGTGAAAGCTGGCTGTTGGCGTCGGATGAAGCTAGGCCGATGGCTCCCGCATAAATAATCTTGCCACGCTGCGAGACGAGGAAGCTGCCATTGCAGACGTGAACGAGGTGGCACTGCTGGAAGTACGCCTGAATCTCTTTTGTGTGCTTATCAATTTTATGTGCTTGAGCTGTCACCGGGGCGGCCCATCCAAGCGAGCTAAGGAGCACAAGCAATGCCACGGCCGTATTTCTGATGTGATTTGACATGCCAATTCCTTCAGTGACTGGATGCATCACGCTGGTCGACTCGCAGCCGACCGACGCCTACGAATACAGGGTGCCTCCCAGTATGGAAGTCGACAAGTTGTGTGAGACAAACCCATTCGAGCGCCCGACAAAGCCGTGAATGCGGCGACGAAAGTCCAGCGAGCGGCCTTGCACGTGAGTTAAGCCTGGCCTCTACGCAGTCTTGGCTTGAAGAATAGTTGGATGGCTAAGGTTCGTATGCTAAATGCGAACATTTCGCTTTGAAGAAAGGGGTGTTCTGCCCCGTCAACGCGGACATTGCCAAAAAGGTCGTGATGCTAAATTACCTCCCTTCCAATGTCCGCTCCTGGCCGAAGAGCGCCCACTAAGCAGGCGCCTTCGGCCACTACTGACTACACCTCGGTTTGCTCGGCCATTTCTAGCGCGTCATCGACCTCGATCCCGAGGTAGCGCACCGTACTCTCCAGCTTGGTGTGGCCAAGTAGGAGTTGGATACGCCGTGTCATCTAATCCGATTCCTGAAACCCAGCGGTGAACAATTCGCGCGTACTGCCGTGTCGAGAGATGCGGAGAGTCATGTATGCGACTGGGGAATAGCGCGCTGTCTGATTGAAGCTTTGCGAGATCAATCCATGCTCGGACCGCCTTCCTAGTTTGCTCAGTGATCTCGAACTGAACTGGCTTCTTGGTCTTTTGTTGCATAACGATCGCCCGGCTGGCGATCTGTGTGCCATGTCCGATGTCGCGCACCTTCAATTTCACGAGGTCACACGCCCGGAGCTTCGAGTCGATAGCGAGATTGAATAAGGCGAGGTCTCGCGTCTCATGGCCAAGCTGGAGCCGCACGCGAATGGCCCAGATGTCGCAGAGCCAAAGTGGCGCTTTTTGACCAGTCAGCTTTCCCTTGTTCCAAGGCTCATGACTGCATTTGGTGTTGGTGTTCATGGGGTTCTCCCAGTGTTAGGGAGTTTCACTTTGTGCCCGAACGCCTTAGCGTCATGTGCCGGGAACAGTTGTGTTCTGCAATGGGCGAAGTTCGACCCAAAGCGGACGTAGCTCAACGACAGCCTCGCTTCAAGATGTACAGCTATTCGGGAGGAGCCGATGAACTATCGCGACTCCTGATCTGCCGGATCAGCGCCGTCGTTTCCCGGATCACGACATCGGGCCGCTCCTCCTGGATGTCGTGCGCGCTTCCGGTTGCGATGACGCGGCGACTGTTTGTCGAGAGTTGAAGGTACGCCGCCTGTTCCTGGTCATGTGTCGCGGCTAACCAGAGCCAGTCCTTTTGAGTCATGCGCTTTGAAAGAAATGCGGGTTCCACCAATTTCGGGTCCTGGGAAAGCACCAGGATGGGTAGATTTCCGAAGGGTCCCGTACCTGCACCCTGTTTGATCGAATCATCGAACGCACGTTCCTCGCGCATGTATTCCTCTATTTGTGGGTAATCGCATGCGTTGGCCTTGATCCAGCCTGCGTACGCTTCGAATCCCTCAGGAATGTCATCGCATTGCCCCATCAGCCGCGACACACCCAGCGCCATTATGGATTTTGCCAACAGGAACTCCGCGTCGCTGTGGTGATCTAGCGCTTTGGCGAACGGTGGTTGCAACGGTTTTGGCGTTGTCGCATCCACGAGCACCAAGCCGGTCACGGTTTCGGGAAATCGTGAGGTATAGATGCGTGAAAAGAGCCCGCCAGAGGAATGTCCCATGAGGACGACCGGTGCTGTGATGCCCGCCTTGATGAGCAATGCATGCAATTGGTCGGCGATGTGGAATCCGTCACGTGGGCCTGGCTGCGCGTCGCTCCAGCCAAAGCCTGCGCGGTCGTAGGAACAGGTGCGGGTGACATGGGAAATCGCAGGCTGCACCTTGCCCCAGATAGTGAAGTTTCCACCGGCACCAGCCTCCAGGATCACGACGGGGGAACCTTCGCCGGTGCAATACAAATGCATGGCGTGACCGTTCACGTCATAGAGGTGGCCGGGCGGCGGGTTGGCCTTGCGGTCGTGGCGCGTGGCAAGGAAGTTCCATGTGGCACCCGCGACACCCAGGATTACCAATGCTGCCCCGATGCCGATGCCTGTCTTCCGGGCAATACGCATGGCGCGGCGACCTTTGGATTGACGTTGCTGCATGTTCTCGATGCTCCGTGTTCGACCATTCGCGCTTCGAAGCGCGTCGCTTGCCACTATAGGCAGGGCTTCGAATCGCATGACAGGGGTGTGCGCCGAACCGGTGGATGGCTGCGTTGAGTCGTTATCGACGGGCATCTCGGCGCATCTCAACAGCGAAATATGCGGCATGCAATTCGCCTCATCGACGCCTAGGCACGGCCGGTCGCAAAACACTTTCACTCCAGTGCATGCACCGTTTCAATTGGGTTTCTCTCCAAATGAAAGGCATCACGCATGAACAAGCACACGATGATGTTCGGCTTGCTGGCAGCGCTCCTCTGCACCAGCGTGACAGGTGGCGCCCACGCCAGCGATGCGCCCCCGGCTGAGGCCCAGATCGAGCAGGTGGTCGAACAGTTCCAGGCTGCCATCATCGCGCACGACAAGACGGCGCTGGAAGGCATGTTCGTCGCCGATGGTGGCACGTGGTTTGAAGTGCTGGGCGAGAAGGCGTACCAGCAGGCCAAGGAAAAAAAGCACGGGATGTCACGTGTTCATGCGGACGACTTCCACCGTTTCGCGGCGTTTGTCGGCGGCAGTAAGCAGCAGGTCGAGGAAAAATTCTCCAACGTGCGCATCCAGACCGATGGCGCGATCGCCTCGGTGTACTTCGATTTTTCATTCATGATGGATGGCAAGGTCAGCAACGTGGGAAGCGAGACTTGGCAGCTGGTGAACACCGGCGAAGGCTGGAAGATCAGCGCAATGGCCTATTCGAGCTACCCCGACCGCACGCGCTAAAGTGACGGCCGGGGCGCGGGCTATGCGCCGTTTCAGGGAATCCACATGATGCGTGTCGCCACAGCCCATGATGGTGCGACATCCATCTGGCTGCCATGGCTGGCTGGCGCGCCACTGGTGCTGTGCATGACGGTGATGGCTTTGCCATCGATCGGCCAGGAACATGCGTTGGCGTTTCGCGGCATCTACGCGGTCGCCTACCTGTTGTGGACGTTGCCGTTAGTGGTCGTGCAGCGTGCATTGCAGCGCCGCGTGGCGTGGCCCCTGACGGTGTTCGCCCTGTTGGTGCTGACCTACCTGATGTCGATCGCCAACAACGCGGTATCCCTGCTGCTTGCGGTGCACTGGGGCGCGGTGCCGACCTACGACTGGCATTGGTTGTTCGGTGGGCTAGAGGGGTGCTGGCTTGCATTGATTGCGTTCTGTGCGATCCACGCGGTGGTCGATCGCTACCAGGCGCTGGAGGCCGAACGCGTCCGCGTCCGCGAAGCGCTGGCGCTGGCCCGCGATGCCGAGCTGCGCGCGTTGCGCTATCAATTGCATCCGCACTTCCTGTTCAACACGCTCAATGCCATTTCCACCCTGATCGCCGAACAGCGAGGCACGGATGCGAACCGCATGCTGGCGCGACTCGCCGATCTCTTGCGTTCCACGCTGGAGCGCAGCGAAGTCAATGAGATCCCGCTGGCCGAGGAACTGGCGCTGACCAATCACTACCTGGACATCGAGAAGATCCGCCTCGGCGAAAGACTGGCGGTGGAACTGCGTGTCGGTGCTGACCTACTGCAAGCCGCCGTACCAGCACTACTGCTACAGCCTTTGGTCGAAAATGCGATACGCCACGGCATTTCTCCGCGCACCGCGGGTGGCCGATTAGAATTGTATGTGGAACGCGTGGGCGAGCAGTTGCAGGTACGAATCAAAAATAATGGTGTTGCTGCGCCGGCCGAGAGCGGGGCGACATCCCGGCCAGCCATCGGCCTGCAGAATGTGCGTGAGCGACTGGCTCGCCTTTACGGCAGTTCGCATGCGTTCGACTTCGTGCTGGCGCCGAATGGCGATTGCACGGTGCTGATCGCCATGCCGTTTCGCCCGATGATGGTCGTTGCATGAGCCTGCGCGTGCTGATCGTCGACGACGAGCCATTGGCGCGGGCAGGCGTGCGCGCCAGGCTGGATACCCATGCCGATATCAGCGTGATGGGTGAGTGTGGCGATGGTGCGTCGGCGCTGGAGTTCCTGCAGGCACAGTCGCCGGACCTGCTCTTCATCGACGTGGAGATGCCCAGACTGAGCGGTCTGGAAGTGCTTGAGGCGTTGACACTAGAGCAACGCCCACTGACCGTGTTGTTGACGGCATACGAGTACTTCGCGCTGCGTGCTTTCGAGCTACGTGCGCTTGACTATCTGCTAAAGCCGGTCGACGACGAGCGCTTCGATGATGCGCTGGACCGAGCGCGTCATGCGCTGGCCCTGCATCGCGGCGAGGCCGCTGGTACGCGCGTTTCACGTCATGCCACGCGCTTTGAAGTGCGTCTCGGTAGTCGCGTGCAGCTGGTACACGCCGATGAGATCGATTGGGTTGAGGCACAAGGTGATTACGCCGGCCTACACGTTGGAACACACATTCACCTGTTACGCGAGCCACTTCAGCAGTTGGTCGGCCGACTTGATCCCGCCTGCTTTGTACGCATCCATCGCTCGACCATCGTCCGATTCGATCGGATCGCGGAGATGCAGCCACTTTCCAACCGTGATCACCTGCTGCGCCTGCGCGATGGCACCGTACTGCGTGCGAGTCGAACATACGTCGATGCGTTGCGGATGGCGTTGCTCGGCAGCGATTTGCTTTAGGCCACATCGCGAAAGCTACGCAGGACACCTAGCCCGCATCCATCGCGCAAAGGGCCGGATTACATTGCTCATTGACCCAGCAAATCCAACGCCCGCTTCTGGCCGATTGGTGACCGTAGGCAGATGTCCCTATTCGACCCAAGGCGGACGTTCGCCTAGTCAAAAGACTGCGCGCTTTTCGTTCTCCCGCCAAGTGGGAGCCGAGTTCGCGACTGCAAGAAAAATGATGTTGGGTGAACCGCGTGATGATAAGAGACCCATTCGGATGCACCCGCGTGTTCTAGATCATGGCTTCGTTACGCTGGCTCGGCGACAAATCCGTCACCACCTTAGTGGCTATTCCACGCGAGGCAAACAATTCGATGCGCTCCATCGGGATGTGATCGCCTGCATCGCAGCCGTAGTAAGCCTCTACCAGTCGGCCATTCTCGTCGATGAGAAAGTCGGCTGGCATCATGTTTCCGGTGGCCATTCCGGCCATGCCGACCATTCGCATCCCGCGAAGCATCGCAGGCATGCGCAGCATCATCGCCTTCAACTTGCCAAGGAAAGAGGATTCAATGCCGTAGCGCTTGTGCGCTGAATTTTCCGGGTCCGCTACCATGCGGAATGGTCGCGGCTGGCGCGCGATGAAACGCTTTACATCGTGGGTATTGGAACTGAACACAACGACCACTTCCATGCCAAGTTCCTTGAGGTCGCGGTAGTTATGGGTCAGTTCGAAGACTCGGAAATTGCAAAATGGACAGCTGGCCTCGCGGAAGAAAGACAGAAGCATGCGGCGGCCACCGATGCGAATAGGTTGGCCTTCGATGTCCACGAGTGATGTGTCTGGGGCCTGGGTAGGTGCGGCGAGTCTCATGAATTGGATCTCCTATAGGGAAAAGGCAATGCCGGTCTGGGCGTGTTCCCTAATAAGAGACGACTGGGAAGGAAAAGGATTCGCGATGCGGTTACATCGAAATTGACCGATCCAATGCAATGCTCTCGACGAAGCTCATGCCGCTTCCTCCATCTTCAAAGCGCCACCACAGCTCGAACCCTGGCCTGCGGTGCAGCCATAACAGTGCGCTGCCACGCCGATCCTGCGTGGCAGCGCACTATCCAACAGGTCGCGCAGGTGGATCGGATTCGCCCGCCCGGCGAGCGGTATCTTCAGCATCTGGTTGAAGTCGCAATCGTGCAGGTTGCCGTCGTAGTCCACGCTAAGGGTCGAGCGGCACATGACGCCATCCAGGTTCGCGTCACTGTGCGCGGCCTTGAGCGTGCCCATATAGCTTTCGAACAGTCCCTTGGACAGCAGCCAGGAACCAAAGCGCTGGATGGGCATGTTGGCCAGCGCGAACAGATGGTTGAAGGCGATGCCGAAATTGTCTTGCAGCAGGCGGCGGTAGTCTTGTTCCAGTTGCTCCTGCGCGGGCGGCAGGAAGGCGCCGTTGGGGTTATAGACCAGGTTTATTACCAGTCGGCCGTCGGGCTGTCCGTAACCGAGCGCATTGAGCCGTTGAAGGGCGCGAATCGAGGATTCGAATACGCCGTTGCCACGTTGTTCGTCGACGTTGCCTTGGCTGTAACAGGGCATCGAGGCAACAATTTCCACCGCGTGTTCGGCGAGGAATCCACCAACCCATTCGTAGCCTGGTTCTTCCATGATGGTGGGATTGAGGCGATCCATGACCTTGAGGCCGCGTCTGCGTGCTTCGGTGACGAGCCAACGGAAATTCACGTTCATCTCCGGCGAACCACCGGTCAAATCGAGCGTATGCACGTCCAGGTGTTCTGCCACGCGCAGCGCCAACTGCATGGTGTCGCGGTGCATGGTTTCGGTGCGCCTTGGGCCGGCGGCGACATGGCAATGGATGCAGCTGAGGTTGCAGCGATAACCCAGGTTGAGCTGCAGCGTCGTGGTCTTGCCGCGTTCGAGCTCTGGAAAATCGCTGTGCTGGAGGAGTGGCCAGGTGTCATGCATGGGAATCAAATCCGTACTGGTTGGATGGAATCGCAGGTGTCGGCGCCGGCCGGCAACGTGGCCAGCCATTGCGACACGCGACGCTGGGCAGCGGTTGGTGCCTTGATCGCGGCCAACGATGCTGCCGCGTGTGGAATGTCGTCGGCGGTGTCAATGTCGCGCACACGTTCAAGTTCCAACCAGCGACCGTAGTCGCGCATGCCGCGGACAAATTGGGCCGCGGTATCACTGGCGCTGTAGTGCGGGCGCGTCCACGCGGGTTCCGGCAGGTCGACGTTGCCGCCAAACAGCCAGAAGCCGCCATCGTGTGCGCGTCCGATAACCAGCCGGGGTTCGTCTGATTGCAACCACCGGCTGGCGGCTTCGAGCGATTCCGGCGCGATCTGCGGCGCATCGGCGCCTATCAGCATGGCGCCGCGATGACACTTGCGCAGCGTGCGGTACACGTGGGACATGCGTTCGCCGAGCGTGCCGCTGCCCTGTGAAACACAAGGTAGGTCGACCCACATGTTGTCGGACATCGCAGCTAATTCAGCGACCGCCCAGTAGGGCGTCACGCTGCTGCGTCGCTGAGCTTCCTGGGCAACCGAGGCCACCGCTTCGGCGGAAATCAAATGCAGCGTTTCTGCGCAGCGGCGCCCTAGCGCTGGCCATAGTCGGCTCTTGACCGGCGACAGGGTGGGCGTTTTGACGAAGATGGCGACCGCACAAGACATCATGCTTGCTCCCTCGAATGACGCCACGCCTGGCGCCATGTCAGTACAAGATGGTGGCGCGTCGTGCGCCACCATCCGTGCTGGGCGTACTTGCGTGCGCTGGTGTAGATCGGTGCAGCGAGGCGACGTAGCGGAATGCCCGCATGACGGGCCTTCCACACCAACGCATGGTCTTCTCCGGACTGCAACGTCAGGTCGAAACCGCGCAACGCTTGGTACACGCGACGCGGCATCAGCAGCCCTTGGTCTCCGAACGGAAGTCCCGCAATCCGACTGCGCAGATTGGCGCCCGCGGCATTGAGTACGGTCAGCCGTGGACCATCGTCCAGGAAACTCAGGTCGAAGTATCCGATTGCGTCGACATCCTCCGAGACGAACGCCGTAACCGCGGCCAGGGTAGTGGCATCCACGCGCGAATCGGCGTGGAGGAACCATAGCCATCGTGCATCGCTGGTATTGGCGCCTGCATTGAGCTGGCTCGCACGCCCTGCGATAGCCCGCACGATGCGGACATGCTCTGGCAGGTTGCTGGGCGCATCCGTTGCGTCATCCGGCAACACGAGCAGGATTTCCCGCGCGGCCGCGGGCACCAGTTGCGGTAACAGTCCTTGCCAGGCGATGTCGCCCGGACCGGCAGTAACCACGATGTCCAGGTCTGACGTCATGGCACTCAGCAACAGGCACCGGAGGATGCATCGGCGGATGTCGCCGATGCGGGCTGGACACAGTCGAACAGCCCAAAGTGAATGCTGGTATCGCCCGTCAGGCTGAAATGTCTGGCATAGCGCGACTGGGCAAGCATGTCGAAGGTATTGCCGCATACGCGCATGGGTCGGCCCGTTTCGAACCGATGGTGGTCGTCAAGTACGAACGCATGCGGATGCTGCGGGATCGTGCCCTTGTACGTGGCGAGTTGCCCGTAATCTTCGCAGCGGTCTTCGAGCGGCATGCGGAACGCGCGCACGGTGATCGACTTGAATCCCACCATGCCGACCTTCGCTTCGATTCCAGGATCCAGCAGTGGGATAGCGGACTGCGTGACCGTGCGTACGTCGGCGCAACCGGTGCGTTGCATCATGCGACGGAAATCCTCGGTGTACAGGGCACCAGAGAGGCATTCACCCAGCAACACCGGATCGCTGCGCAGCGACATCGGAATGCGCCTGTCGGCGAAGACATCGGAAAAATACAATTCGCCACCGGGCTTGAGCACGCGGAAGATCTCGGCGAACACTCGCTCCTTCTCGGGCGACAGGTTGAGCACGCAATTGGATACCACCACGTCGATGCTGGCATCAGCGATGTCGCAGCTCTGCAAGTCCTCGATCTGTCCGTTGGCGAAGGTGACGTTGGAACGCGCGTAGCCGTAGCGTTCGGCATGCCAGTCGCGGTGCCGCTCGGCGACGTCGAGTTGTTCCGGCGTCATGTCGATACCGATGACGCGGCCGTGCTCACCGACCAGGCGCGACAGCAGGTACACATCGCGACCCGTGCCGCAGCCCAGGTCGAGTACGGTGGCGCCCCCCAACGCAGGCGGCAGTGGCGAGCCGCAGCCGTAGAACCGAGCCTGGATTTCGGGGTGTAGGTCCGCCAGCAGGGGACGGATGTGCGCGGGCATCGCCTCTGTTGGGCAGCAGGCGCCCGTCTTGAGGTCCGCGCTGGACTGCAATACCTCGCCGTAGTAATGGCGCACGTCGTCTTGCACAGTGTTCTGTTCCATTTTTTGCAGCTCCGTATGTTCAGTTCAAGAAAGAGCCCAAGGTATATGCAGCGAGCGCCGCCACCGGCAGGGTGAAGCACCAGGCCAGCACGATGTTGCGGATCATGGCGGACTGTCCGCCGCCGTTCCTGGCAGCGATGCCGAACACCGCGCCGGTGCTGACATGGGTGGTCGATACCGGCATGCCGAAGCGCGAGGCCACGATCACCAGCAATGCGGTGACCAGATTGCCGGTCAGCCCTTCACGGTGGTCCATTCGGGTGATCCCGAAAGCCAGAGTCTGCGAGACCCGGTGCGCAGCGAGCCATCCACCCAGCGCCATGGCCACGATCACAACTAGCGAAGATGACGCGACGCCCAAGCCACCGGCGGCAACCGCAAGCGCGGCGATCTTCGGTGTGTCGTTGAGGCCGCGGGCGAAACTGACCGCCGCGGCGCTGGCATAGTGCACGCGATCGGCCCATGCGGCCGAGGCCAACGTGGCAACCGTGCGTCCTGGCGCAGGCTGACAATGTGCATCGCTGGCAGTGGCAATCGTCAGCGCATTGCGAGTCGCGACCAGCGTCGGGCCATCCACGACGATTTCCTGCTCCACGCAGAGGCAGGGTGCCTCTGCCTTGAGCGCCGCGCTGGTGCGTTTGACCAGCGGCATCAAAGCCCATGCCAGCAGCAGCGCAACCACGGGCGATACCAGCAGCGGCACTAAGAATCCGCGTGCGGCGCTGCTGAAGTTCACTGCGTCCGGCACCATCGCCAGTCCCGCGCCCAACAGGCCGCCCAGTAATGCGTGGGTGGTGGAAATCGGTAAGCCACGCCATGTGGCCAACCACACGGTGACGGCGGCGCCGGCCGCTGCCGACAGCAGGAACGCCCATGAACCGACTAATTCCTGAGGGACGATGCCCTTGCCGGAGAAGGCCTGCATCAGGCCGTTGACCAGGAAGATTGAGGCCACGCCACCCAACGCCGTGGCGATGGTGGCCAGTGCGATGGCGCCACGGTAGCTGGCAACGCCTGAGCCCAGCAGCGTAGCCGCGCCTTTAATGTTGTCGTTCGCGCCGTTGGCACCGGCGAGCAGAATAGTGATGGCGATTATCAGCAAGGTGCTCACTGGCAGGCGCCTGCATGGAGAGAGGGTGTTGGCCTGCCGATGACGTCACGTTGCCCACACAACCAGTGAACGTAGTCGATCGTGTCAAAAATCAGCGAGATGCCGTTGACGATGACTAACGCCAGCGCAAGGCCGGCTGCGCTGCCATTCAAGGTGGTGTCGAACAGCAGGCGCGCCCCGAGCCAACTGATCAACGGGATCCATGCGATCAGATGCGGCAAGGCCATCAATCTCGTGACACCACGTTGGGCCAGCAAGATCGTCGTATTGCTCACGATCACCAGCAGTGACGCGGCCGCAGCTGCCCGACCGACTTGGGTGTCGAGGAAGCCGAATGGCAGCACATTGATGGGGATCAGCACGCCGAGCACCCACACCTTTACCCAAGTGGGGAGCTGACCAGCGCCACGAAAGCAGTGTGGCCAGCGAGATGTCATGGATGTGCTCCATTCAGTGACCAGTCGTAGTCGAGGAAGCGCACCGGCATACGACCGTCGCGCAGGCGTTGTGTGGCCGGAGCATCGAGTCCGAGTTCGGTGGGATAGCGAGCGAGGAAGCTGTTCACGCCACCGGCATGGGCGACGAAGTCCTCGCCGTACCAGTCAAAGATGTGCGACACGGACAGGACACCTATCGTGGTGTCGTAACGGTTCCTGCTGCGGTCACGCAGGAAACGGCGCGTCTGGTCGTCGAGTTGCACGTCCAGTTTGACGCCGGTGTAAGGCTCGGGCCGCAACGCAGGGCAGCCGATCGAGGCGCAATTTACGGCAAAGTGGATACGTGGGTCGCTGTAGTCCTTGGCACCTCGGAGCAAGTCGTGTTCGATCTCGTCCAGACTGCGCCGCTTTCCGAGCAGGTCAACGACCGGCTTCTTCCACGGCGAGTCCAGCCAGCCACCAAGATCCTTGATCGACTTGATGCGCGGATAACGTTCGAGGATGCGCCGCACCGTGGCCGCGTTGTAGGCATCGATCAGGAATGCATTGCGCTCGGCCTTCGGCCAGTGGCCGTACTCATTCGCCGATACGGCTTTGACCTCGCCCAGGTAGCGATCCAGCAGGTTGCGATCCTTCGCGAAGCCGGCATAGTCGACCGTGGTCGTGGTTCCCGCAGCATTCCAATGCGCATGACGGGCGAGCAGGGTTGCCCAGTCGCCGTGGTTGCGGTCGAACGCGGTCGCACCTGCCGAGGCAATAGCGTTGGCCAGCAACAGGAGCAACGTCGTCAATAGTGTGCGCATCAGTCAGCGCCTTCGCCAGCGGAAGAAACGTTCGGCTAGCCGCAGCAAGCCCTCGGGCGCATGCTTGCGCTTCCAATTGCCAGCGACGAATTTGTTGGCCTCGCTCATCGTCGGGTACGTATGGATCGTGCCCAGCAGCTTGTTCAGGCCGATGCCGTGTTTCATCGCCAGCACGAGCTCGGCCAGCAGGTCGGCCGCATGGTCGCCGACGATCGTGGCGCCGAGGATGCGGTCCTTGCCGGGTGCGGTGAGAATCTTGACGAAGCCGTGGTCGGCAGAGTCGGCGATGGCACGATCAAGATCGTCAAGCCCGTATTTCGTCACCTCGACCACAATCCCCTTGGCCTGTGCTTCGTCTTCGGACAGGCCGACGCGTGCGACTTCCGGGTCGGTGAAGGTGGCCCACGGAATCACCCGGTAGTCGACCTTGAAGCTCCAGAACGGCGCGATCAGCGCATTGACCGCGGCATACCAAGCCTGGTGCGCGGCAACGTGGGTGAACTGATAGGGGCCGGCAACATCGCCAGCGACCAGGATGTTGGGGTAGTTGGTGCGCATCAATGCATCAACGCCGACCGTGCCGCGCTCACCGATCACCACCCCGAGTTCCTCGAGGCCAAACCCTTTGACGTTGGGCGTCCTGCCGAGTGCGACCAACAGGCGGTCGAACGCAAACTCGACTTCCTTGCCGTCGGATTCGCAGATCAGACGTCCACCATCGCCGTCGCGTTCCACCCGAAGTGCCCTGCACGACGTGCGCACGTCGATGCCTTCTTCGCGGAAACGGGCAGCGACCTCGGTCGCGGCGTCGGCATCCTCGCGTGGCAGCAGGCGCGGTGCCATCTCGATCTGGGTGCAGCTCGCAGCCGATCGGTCCGCCGCCGAGTACCACCAGTCGTTTGGGCTGCTCGCGCAACTCCCACAGGTTGTCCGAGGTCAGGTAGTCGACAGACTCGATGCCTGGCAACGGCGGAACCAAGGGTCGCGCCCCGGTCGCAATGATCAGGCTGCGTGCGCTGATGCGTTTGCCGTCGACTTCGACTTCCCATGGCGACACGATCCGCGCTTCGCCCTGGATCACCTCAACGCCCAGTTGTGTGTAGCGCTCGATCGAGTCGTGTGGCTCGACTCTTGCAATCACCGCCTGCACGCGTTCCATGACCTGGGCGAAATCGACCTCGGCGTCCATCCTGGCGATTCCGTAGTGCTGCGAATTGCGTGCGTCGGCCAGCAGGCGTGCACTGCGGATCAGCGCCTTGGACGGCACGCAGCCGGTGTTCAAGCAGTCGCCACCCATCCGGTGACGCTCGATCAGCGCAACCTTTGCCTTGACAGTGGCGGCGATGTAGGCCGATACCAGCCCGGCGGATCCGGCGCCGATGACCACCAGGTTGTAGTCGAACTTGCGTGGACGGCGGTGGCCCGTGTAGATCCGTCGCGACGCCAGCATTCGTAACAGCCAGCGCATCAGCAGCGGTAGCAAACCCAGCAGGACGAAGGCCCCGATCAGCCCAGGTGAGAGGACGTCAGAGGGCGATTGAATGCGCGCCAGCCGGGTGCCGGCGTACACGAACGCGATCGTGCCTGGCAGCATGCCGATCTGGCTGACCAGGAAAAACGTGCGCGTCTTGAGCGGACTCAAGCCAGACAGCAGGTTGACCAGGAAGAACGGCACGACCGGGACCAACCTGAGCGAGAACAGATAGAACGCGCCATCCCGCTCAACGCCTTCGTCGAACCGCGCTAGGCGCTCCTTGTATCGGGATTGAAGTGCATCGCGAAGCACGAATCGAGAGGTAAGGAACGCCAGCGTCGCGCCAATCGAACTGACCACCGAGACCAGCACCACGCCCTCGACCAAGCCGAACACCGCCCCTGCGGCCAGGGTCATGATCGTGGCGCCGGGCAGGGAGAGTCCGGTGACGCCGATGTAGATAGTGGAAAAGATTCCCACGGCCAGCCATGGGTTCGTAGTGGTCCACGCCTGCAGCGCTCCCTGTCTGGCTTTCAGGCTCGCCAGACTCAATTCGGCAAGCAATCCGCTGCGCCACAGGAGGATTGCACCCAAGGCCAGTATGATGAGGACGATCCAACGCAGCGTATTTTTCGACATGTCGTTTGAGCTCGAGAAGAAGTCAACGAGCCCTCTGCTACATCCATGAGTCCGTTATCCGATAAGAGTCGACCCTGAGGAAAAAGGATTCGCGGTAGTCCAAGAAATTTTCAGGTGCTCGAATGACACAGATGGAGAAGTCCGAACACTCGCTGCTCGAAGCAGCCAAGAACGGGGACGCCATCGCCTTGGCCGAAGTGCTGACGAACTCGCGCCAGGACCTGCGGCGCTATGCCGAGTATCACTGCGTGGTCAATGACGTCGAGGATGCTGTCCAGGAATCGATGATCCTCGTGTTCAATCGCCTCGGCGATCTGCGCAAGCCGGAAGCCTTCGCGTCCTGGATGTTCAGGATCGTCAAGCGTGAATGCAATCGCATGCGCAGGGGTTGGCGGATGCT
>CAJDTZ010000020.1_pt1 | contig 15870 bp, 16 predicted proteins | sample 7390551 | NCBI WGS metagenome assembly CAJDTZ01 (sample SAMEA7055662, study PRJEB34461) | soil metagenome | biome: terrestrial ecosystem; feature: Peninsula; material: soil | place: Antarctica | collected 2016 | reverse complement strand
ATTTCCGGGTTGATGCCCTTTATGGTGCGGGCGAGCGAATCGGCCTTGTATTCCCCAATGGCCCCGGTAGCATGGCCGATCTGCCGCTGCAGGTTGGTGAGGTCGACCCGGTCGCCATCCGCCAGCAGCAAGCGCCCGACGCCGGCGGCGCCGAGATAAAGTGCCGCCGGACACCCCAGCCCTCCCGCACCGACAACCAGTACAGATGCATCCGAAATGCGCGCCTGTCCGTCCACCCCGACGTCTGGCAATAAAATGTGGCGGCTATAGCGCAGCAGCTGATCATCATCTAGTTGGGGCATGGGGTAATGTCGCGTGAGCGTACGCAGGATTCCGGTTGTCAGGGCGTGTGCATGAAGTCACGCGGTGGAAGGTATGCGAGAAACCGGCAGTTCTTCCTTGGCGTTTGATGGCGCGGCGAATGCGTGCATGAATTGATGCGATGTCCGGGGCACAGGCTCATGCGCCGTGTATGATGCACTTATTTGTAGTCTCGCCATTCCTCCGGCGTCTCATCGCGATCGCCATGCAGATGACGCTCATAGACTTTCATGAATGCCTGCTGGGATTTGATGTCCGGCTCATTGGCCTCGACATTGCTGCGCTGCACGTTTTCGCAAAAATAGGCCAGTGCGCGCTTGAGTTTGCTGAGCAGGCTGTTGTCGAGATGAAATCCCTGGCTTGCCAGCGCAGTTTCCAGGCCTTCCAGCGTGAACTCGCAAACATGGTAGCGAACCAGCAGGCAATTCACGTTGCCCCCAGCGCTGACCTCCAAACCCTCCATCCCTTGCAGCAGGATCAAGGCACGCCCTGCCTGTCCGGCAGGCAGGGCGTGGAAGACTATTTCACGGTTTTTTTCGAGGTCACACGGGCGCATGGCACCCCCTGCTGGCTATTTGTCTGCAGTATAGCGCGGTGATTGTGCTATCGCTGATGGAAAACATCAGCTCAATCGACTCAGCGCCCCTGCAGAATCTGCAGACCTTTCAGCAGATTCAATGCCTGATTCACCTGGTAATCATTCTTGGAAACGATTTCGCCCGGCTCCAGCTTCAATGATTTCTTGTCTTTTCCATCCGCATCCGGTTTGATCGCAGGGGTGGTCTTGATACTCTCGCTTGGCTTGTCGGAAGGCGTTTCGTCGCCATTGGGATTGCTCAGGTGCTTGTCGAGATCCGCCTCGCGTATGCTCAGATCCTCATCCGCCGACGGCATGCTCGGATCTTCCACCACGATATCCGGATCAATCCCTTTGGCCTGGATAGAGCGACCATTCGGCGTGAAATAACGCGCGGTCGTGAGCTTGATGGCCGTGCCATTCCCGATAGGCAGAATGGTTTGAACCGATCCCTTGCCAAACGTGCGCGTGCCCATGATGACGGCACGCTTGTGGTCTTGCAGCGCACCCGCCACAATTTCCGAGGCCGAAGCCGAACCGCCGTTGACCAGCACCACCATGGGGACCGTCATCACCCCTTCCGGCAGGTTCTTCAGGTAATCAACCTGCATCGGACGCAGGTAGTTTTCACGGCTGGCAGTCAACTTCATTTTGGCATCTTCGGTGCGGCCCTCGGTATACACCACCAGGCTATCGGGTTTGACGAATGCTGCAGTCACGGCCACCGCGCCATTGAGCAAGCCACCCGGATCATTACGCAAATCGAGAATCATGCCTTTGAGCGGCGCTTTGTTTTCCTTGTAAAGCCCATTCAGCGCATCAGCCAGCAACTCGCCGGTATGCTCCTGGAATTGCGTGACGCGCACATAACCGTAACCGTTTTCCAGCAGCTGGGATTTGACGCTGCGGATCTTGATGACGGCGCGCGTCAGGGTCACCACGATGGGCTTGTCTGCACCCTTGCGCACGATGGTGATCTTGATGGTCGAGCCGGGCTTGCCGCGCATCCGTTTCACTGCGTCATTCAGTGACATGCCTTTCACCGGCGTATCGTCGAGCTTGACGATCAGATCGCCAGGCTTGACCCCGGCCTTGAACGCCGGGGTGTCTTCGATCGGCGAGACCACTTTGACAAAGCCGTCTTCCATGCCCACCTCAATCCCGAGGCCGCCAAACTCCCCCTGGGTACCCACCTGCAAATCCTTGAAGCCTTCGACGTCGAGATAGGTCGAATGCGGGTCGAGTCCCGTCAGCATGCCATTGATCGCGCTGCTGATTAGGCTCTTGTCATCAACCGGTTCGACGTAATCGCTCTTGATCCGGGCAAACACATCGGTAAAGGCGCGCAGCTCCTCGATCGGCAGCGCCGTCTCCGCGTCCTTGTCGGCGATCGCCGACAGATTCACTGTCATGGCCGCGCCTGCCAATACGCCGGCCAGGCCGACCAGTATGAATTTCGTCTTTTGAGTCATTTCACTTCACCCATATCAGGGGATTAACAGGACGGCTTTGATGCCGCATTTCAAAGTACAAGCCTGTGTCGGGCTGACCGCCGCTATTGCCGACCGTGGCAATGGCATCGCCGGGCTGGACACGGTCGCCCACCTGCTTATACAGACTTTCATTATTGCTGTACAGACTCATATATCCCTCGCCATGATCGACAATAACGAGGTTGCCGAAGCCGCGCAGCCATTCGGCAAACACGATTTGTCCGGCAGCAATCGCCTTCACGACCGTGCCCTGATTCGCCCGGATGAACAAACCTTTCCAGCTGACTCCGCCGTCCTCTCTCGGAGCCCCAAAGCGGTTCATGAGTTCCCCGGCAACCGGTAAACGCAGCGATCCTTTCAACCCGGAAAACGGTCGATCCGTGTGGAACGCAACCGGGGTTTCGGTATTGCGGGCGACCGCCTTGCGCCCCGCCCCTGTCGTATCCTTCTCGCCGCCCTGTTTTTTCTGTGCCAGGCGGGCAGCTTCGCGTGCACGTTCAGCCGCTTCGCGTGCGGCCTGCTGCGCCATGAGCCGGTTCAGTCGCTCAACCAGTTGTGTCAGGCTGCGCTCGTCGCGTTTCAGACTCGAAATCTCGCGCCGCTGCTGCTGGATTTGCACTGACAGCTTTTGCATCACCTGTTCGCGTGCATTTTTGTCAGCCAGCAGCTTTTGTTGCTCGGTTTCACGCGCTGTCTGCAACTCGGTCAGATCGGATTTTTTTTGCGAGGCAGCAAGCTGCAACTCCGCCAGTCTGGCCAGATCGGCACGCAGCACTTCGATCGAGTCATGCTGCGCACGTGACAGACGCGCCAGATAGCGCAAATCACGCGCGGTCTGGTTGGGGTCTGCGCCGTTAAGAATGAGTTTGAGCGCATCGCCCTGTCCGCGCTGATACGCGCCCTTGAGCGACCGGACAAGGCGAGCCTGTTGCTGACGGATGCTTTCGGCCGCGCTGTCAGCCTGCTGCGTCAAGGTTTGCAAATCACTTTGGGTGCGCTGGCGTTCGGTGTCCAGCTGACGTATTTGACGCAACCCGCTGCTGATGGCGCGCTCGGATTCACGCAGCTCATCGGCCGCTTCCTGACGGTGCGTCTGAGTGGTGCGGAAATCCTGCTGCAGGGTCTGCAGACGTTGCTTGAGCGCATCAAGCTCGGATTGTTTGCGGTCTGCCTTACTGGCGCCTGCGCAAAGCGGCACACAGAACAGCAGCAGGACGAACAGCCCAACATGTCGCCTGATGGAATGTGTCACCGTGCAATTACTCAAACTGAACCAAAGATTCACCAGTCATTTCGGACGGTTGTGGCAAGCCCATCATATTCAGCAAGGTCGGGCTGATGTCTTCGAGCGCACCGGTTTCAGCCAGCGAAGCATGACGTCGCCCGACATAGATCAGCGGCACCAGATTGAGGGTATGCGCCGTATATGGCTGCCCGGTCACGGCATCACGCATCAATTCGGCGTTGCCGTGATCGGCCGTGACCAGCACTTCACCCCCCCGCGCCAACTGGGCCTCGACCACCCGGCCGAGACAGGTGTCAACGGTTTCGATGGCCTTGATGGCCGCAATCAGGTCGCCCGAATGGCCCACCATGTCCGGATTGGCATAGTTGCAGATGATGACGTCATACTGCTGGCTGGCTATCGCTGCGACCAGTTTGTCGGTCACTTCAAAAGCACTCATCTCGGGCTTGAGATCGTAGGTCGCGACATCGGGTGACGGCACCAGAATGCGATCTTCCCCCGGAAACGAGGTTTCCTCGCCGCCGTTAAAGAAGAAAGTGACGTGTGGATACTTCTCGGTTTCAGCGATGCGAAGCTGTCGCAGGCCGAGATTGGCGATGTATTCGCCCAATCCATTTTTGATGCGTTCGGGCGGAAAGGCCACCGACACCACAAAATCATCGCTGTAGCCCGTCAACGTGCAATAAGTGGCCAGGCGTGGCGTGACTTCGCGTTCGAACTCGCCGAAATCGGGTTCGATGAACGGCCGCGACAGCTGGCGCGCCCGGTCGGATCGAAAGTTGAGGAAGATGACGGAATCGCCGTCTTCCATTTTGACGGGCTTGCCATCCGGCGGCAAAAGGCTCGTCGCCTTGACGAACTCATCGGATTCGCCACGTGCATACGCCGCCTCCAGACCCGCCAACGCGTTTTCGGCCGTAAATTCAGCTCGGCCCTGGGTCAACAGGTCATACGCTGACTGCACCCGCTGCCAGCGCCGGTCGCGGTCCATCGCATAGTAACGACCAATCATGGATGCAATATGGCCCACACCCGCCTGCGCGATCTTTTCAGTCAGGCGGCGCAGGTAGATTTCGGCACTTTTAGGCGGCGTGTCACGGCCATCCAGGAACACGTGCAGGCACACCTTGCTCAGGCCTTCACGCGCCGCCAGGTCCAGCAGGGCGTGAAAGTGCAATTCATGGCTGTGCACGCCGCCATCCGACAGCAGGCCCAGCACATGCAGGGTCTTGCCATTGTCGCGGGCCAGATGCACCGCATTCAGAAGCGCGGGGTTGGTATAGAAATAACCGGACTCAATGGCATGGTCGATGCGGGTGAATTCCTGGTAAACCACTCGCCCCGCGCCGATATTCAGATGGCCCACCTCGGAATTCCCCATTTGCCCCTTGGGCAACCCCACTTCGGACTCGGAAGCGTGTATCAGGGTATGCGGATTGCTTTTCCAGAGCCGGTCCCAGTTGGGCTTGTTCGCCTGGGCGATCGCATTGTCGGCGCGCTCCGCGCGGCAACCAAAACCGTCTAGGATGACCAGAAGCACCGGCGTGTTATTCATGAAAAATTTGATTAACCTGACTCGTTTAAGTGGAATTATTTTAATATATGCGTGATTTCTAATCTATATGCAACTTACAATGTTGGTCTGAATACTGAAGCGTCGCAGCCCGGCAACCGGACAAAATCGCGCCGCAACAGGGTACTACACCAAAAGAATCGAGGTAATGAAATATGGCAGCTGATTGGGACGAGGTAGACCTCCTGGACAAGGAAGAGCACATTGAACAGGCCTCACGTGCCATGAAAGCCATGTCTCATCCGCTGCGACTCAAGATTCTCTGCGTGCTGGGTGACAAGGAAGTCAGCGTTCAGGACATCGTCGATCACGTCGGCACCTCGCAAAGCAACATCTCGCAACATCTGGCCATCCTGCGCGACAAGGGTGTGTTGCGCACGCGCAAGGATGCCAACCGCGTGTTTTATCGCGTGGGCGACACCCGCACACTGAAATTGCTCGCCATGATGCGCGACGTGTTCTGCGGCTTTACCAAATAATCGACATCCGGTCTTGCGCAAGGCCCGGCCACGCGAACGCGGGCCGGGCCTTGTTGCTTGGGCGCTCCGCCTTCAAGCCGAACCGGATAGTAGATTGATGTCCCCCGGCAGTACTGAATCACGCCTTGCGCGCAACCGTTCAGGGTAGATTGGCACGACCTTGTGGGGCATACTGGCATACCAGTGTGACCCCCAGGCATGCGGCCTGCCGGCCCATTTAAACGCTTGAATATTATGGTTAATTAGAATATTCTAATTAACATTTCAATGGAGATGCATCAGTGCTGAACCCCGCACGCTTACTCGTTTGCGCCTGCCTGGTCGCCGCCTCTGTCCCCGGGTGGGCAGCCTTGCCGTTTGCCGTGGCCCCGGTGCAGTATCAGATGGTCGAAAGTGGCTATTCCACCGAAGCGACGGTCGAAGCGGTCAATCAGTCGACCGTCGCCGCACAGGTGTCCGGACGGGTCGCTGCAATCAATTTCGACGTCGGCGATTACGTCAAGGCAGGCTCGGTGATCGTGCGGCTTTCCGCTCAGGAATTGTCCTCTGCTGCGGCAGGCAGCCAGGCACAGGTGGCGCAGGCTGCGGCCACGCTGGCCAACGCCCGCGCCAATTTCGAACGCCAGCAACAGTTGTTCCAGCAAAAGTTCATCAGTCCGGCCGCACTCGACCGCGCCACCGCCGATTACCGCGCAGCCGAGGCGGCGGCGCGTGCGGCGCGGGCCGGCGCGGGGCAATCGGCAGCCGTCAGCGGCTACACCGTGATAACCGCGCCTTTTTCCGGCGTGGTCTCTGCCCGTCATGTCGAATTAGGCGAAACCGTAACCCCGGGCAAGTCCCTGATGACCGGCTTTGATCCCAAGGACATGCGGGTCATCGCCAACGTTCCACAATACAAGCTGGCCGAGGTGAAAGCCGCGACGGGCGTGGCGATCGAAATCCCGTCGCGCAACCAATGGATCGATGCCACCGGCGTCACTGTCCTGCCTTCGGCCGACACGGCCACCCATACGGTCAAGGTGCGCATCAACTTGCCGGCCGACCAGGAAGGCGTGATCCCCGGCATGTTTGCCCGGGCACATTTCTCGGTGGGCAGCGCGCGCAAGCTAACCATTCCTGCCGGCGCGGTGTTGCGCCGTTCCGAAGTCACCGCGGTTTACGTGGTCAAACAGGACAAGGTCAGCCTGCGACAGATTCGGCTGGGCACTCCCGATGCGCATGGCCAGGTGGAAGTGCTGGCGGGCCTGAATCCGGGTGAAGTGGTCGCACTCGATCCGGTCAAGGCGGGCATTTACGCCAAAAGCGCCTCCAACCAGTCGGCACGGTAAACGGACAGTCGCATGGGATTCTCCGGACGCATCGCCCGTTTCTTTCTGACTTCCCAACTCACGCCGCTGATCGCACTGATCGCGGCCCTGCTGGGTCTGTTTGCCATTCTGGTGACGCCGCGCGAGGAAGAGCCGCAGATCAACGTGACCATGGCCAACGTGTTCATAGCCTTTCCCGGCGCGTCGGCAAAGGATGTGGAGGCATTGGTGGCAACGCCGGCCGAACAGGTGCTGTCGCAGATTGCAGGCATCGAGCATATCTATTCGGTCTCCAAACCCGGCATGGCCGTGCTGACGGTGCAATACCGGGTCGGCGAAGACCGCACGCAGGCACTGGTGCGTTTGTACGACGCGATTCAGGCCAACCGCGACTGGGTGTCACCCGAGCTCGGCGTAGGCGAGCCCATCATCAAGCCGCTCGGCATCGACGATGTGCCGATCGTTACAGTCACCCTGTGGACGCGCGACGAATCGCGCGGGGGGTTTGAACTGGAACAGGTGGCGCACGCGGCTGAAATCGAGTTGAAACGCATTGCCGGCACGCGTGAAGTCAGGACGGTCGGTGGTCCCGGCAATGTGGTGCGCGTGATGATGGACCCGGATCGCATGGCGGCATTCGGCATTTCGGCGCAGGACATTCGCGACGCGCTTCAGGTCTCCAATGCTGCGCAGCCTTCGGGCACGCTGGTGTCGAACAACCAGGAAATCCTGGTGCAGACGGGCACCTTCCTGGCAGGGGCCGACGATGTTCAGCAACTGGTCGTCGGGGTTACGCAGGGCCGCCCGGTTTACATGAACGACGTGGCGAGCGTCATCGCCGGTCCCGGCCTGCCGACGCAGTATGTGTGGCACGGTCCCGGTGCCGGCGGGACGCAGTTGTCCGATAGCGGCCAGACCTTCCCCGCCGTGACGCTGGCCATCTCCAAGAAGCCCGGTGAAAACGCCGTCAAGGTGGCTGAAAAGGTCATTGCACGCATCCAGTCGCTGCATGACAGCGTGCTGCCCGAAGGCGTCGAAGTCAGCATCACCCGCAACTACGGTGCCACCGCCGACGATAAAGCCAAGAAGCTGATCCAGAAACTGATTTTCGCCACCGCCTCGGTCGTGCTGCTGGTGCTGTTTGCCATCGGCAAACGCGAGGCGCTGATCGTCGGCGCAGCGGTGCTGCTGACGCTGGCCGCCACCCTGTTTGCTTCATGGGCATGGGGGTTCACGCTGAACCGGGTCTCCCTGTTTGCGCTGATTTTCTCGATCGGCATTCTGGTGGACGATGCCATTGTCGTGGTCGAGAACATTCATCGCCGCATGCGCCTCGACCACGATGGGCTCGAAGCCATCATTCCGCGCGCGGTCGACGAAGTCGGCGGCCCGACGATTCTGGCCACGCTGACCGTCATTGCCGCCCTGTTGCCGATGGCCTTCGTCTCCGGCCTGATGGGGCCTTACATGAGCCCGATTCCGATCAACGCCTCGATCGGCATGCTGATCTCGCTGGCCATTGCCTTCGTCGTCACCCCCTGGCTGGCCCTGAAGCTGATCAAGCAGGACGCGCACGACAGCCATGGCGATGAATCCAGGCTGACCACCCTGTTCCGCACCCGGCTGACCCCCTTCCTGCGCGGCCGCGACGGCAAGGACGCGCGACGCAAGCTGTGGCTGGGCATCGGCGTGGCAATCCTGATCTCGGTTGCGTTGCCGGTCGTGCAACTGGTCATCCTGAAAATGCTGCCATTCGACAACAAGTCCGAATTCCAGGTCATCGTCGACATGCCGACGGGCACCCCGCTTGAAAAAACGGCCCAGGTGCTGAGCGAGATGGGCAGTGCCGTCGCGCAGGTGCCTGAAGTCACTGACTATCAGGCCTACGCCGGCACGTCCGCGCCGATCAACTTCAATGGGCTGGTGCGGCAGTACTACCTGCGCGCAGGGCCCGAAGTGGGGGATTTGCAGGTGAACCTGGTCGACAAGCACCACCGCGACCGCAAGAGCCACGAAATCGCCCAGGCCATCCGTCCCGTCATCGAACGCATTGCCAAAAAACACGGGGCAGACGTCAAGGTGGTGGAAGTGCCGCCCGGGCCACCGGTCATGTCGCCCATCGTGGCTGAAATCTACGGCCCCGATTACGACGCACAAACCCGGGTCGCCAAGCAGGTGCGCGGTGTTTTCGAAAAGTCGGACGGTATCGTCGCAATCGACGACACCGTGGAAGACGATGCCCAGCGCTTTGTGTTGCGCGTGTTGCAGAACAAGGCCGCAGTTGCGGGCGTGTCGCAGAAAGACATCGTCGCGACGATGCGCATGGGCCTGTCGGGTGAAAACGTCACGCCCATCCACGGTAGCGGTGCCAAATACGAAATTCCGGTGCGCATCACCCTGCCGCCCGAACGGCAGTCGCAGATCGACACATTGTTGAAGCTGACCGTACGCGGCGTCAACGGCAGCCTGGTGCCGCTGTCCGAAGTGGTGGAAGTGATGCCGAGTACGCGTGAAAAAACCATCTACCACAAGGACCTGCTGCCGGTGGTATTCGTGGTGGGCGACACCGGCGGCAAGCTCGATTCGCCGCTGTATGGCCTGTTCGAAATGCGCGGCGCACTGAAGGACATACCGCTGGCCCAGGGCGGCACGCTATCCGAATATTTCATTCGCCAGCCAGCCGACCCCTATGCCGGGTTCAGCCTGAAATGGGACGGCGAATGGCAGGTGACCTATGAAACCTTCCGCGACATGGGGTTGGCCTATGCATTCGGGCTGATGCTGATCTACATCCTGGTGGTGGCACAGTTCAAGAGCTATCTCACCCCGCTCATCATCATGGCGCCGATTCCGTTGACGCTCATTGGCGTCATGCCCGGCCACGCCCTGCTCGGCACCCAGTTCACCGCCACCTCGATGATCGGCATGATCGCGCTGGCCGGCATCATCGTGCGCAATTCCATCCTGCTGGTCGATTTCATCAACCAGCAGGTGGCAGCCGGCATGGATTTCCAGGAGGCCGTGATCCAGGCCGGCGCCACCCGCGCCAAGCCCATCGTGCTGACCGGCGCGGCCGCCATGATGGGCGCCTTCTTCATTCTGGACGACCCCATCTTTGCCGGCCTCGCGGTGTCCTTGATTTTCGGCATATTCGTCTCCACCTTGCTGACACTGGTTGTCATTCCGGTGCTTTACTACGCCGCCAATTTTCGACAATTCTCTTCCCAATCCCCAGGAGTTTCATCATGACCGTTGAACGTATCGTCCGCATCGTTGCGGGTGCCTTCATCTTGCTATCGCTGGCGCTGGCACACTTCGCCGGCACGGCCGACATGACCCACCTTTCGTTCTTGTGGTTCACGGCCTTTGTTGGATTCAACCTGTTCCAGTCCGGCTTCACCCGTTTCTGCCCGATGGACATCATGCTGAAAAAAGCGGGGGTCTCGTCGGGCTGCGGCTTGTAAACGGGAGCGACTTCATGGACATGCAATTCATGCAACAAAACTGGATGCTGGTATCGCTGTCGGTCATTTCCGGCGCCATGCTGGCCTGGTCGTTCATCGGCAGCAAGCTCTCCGGCATCGAAGAAGCCGACACGCTGAAAGCCACCCGCCTGTACAACGACGATGCGCTGGTGCTGGATGTGCGCGAAGACAAGGAATATGCATCCGGCCACATCCCCAAGGCCAAACACATCCCAATGGGCCAGCTTAGCAGCCGTCTGCAGGAACTCGACAAGTTCAAGACCAAGCCGATTCTGGTCACCTGCCGCAGCGGACAACGCTCGGCACGTGCCTGCGGCATCCTGAAAAAAGCCGGTTTCGAGACCGTTTTCAACCAGGCAGGCGGCATCATCGCGTGGGAACGCGCCAATCTGCCTGTCCAAAAATAACCCAGTCAAAGGAGACCCCATGGCCAAAGTTGTAATGTATTGCACCGCTGTCTGCCCCTATTGCGTCGCCGCCGAGCGATTGCTCAAAAGCCGGGGCGTGACCGATATCGAAAAAATCCGCATCGACCTCGACCCGGTCAAACATGACGAAATGGTGACCCGTTCCGGTGGCCGCCGCAGCGTGCCGCAGGTATTCATCGGCGACACGCACGTGGGCGGTTTCGATGACACCTCTGCGCTCGATGCAGCAGGCAAGCTGGTGCCGCTGCTGGCCAGCGCCTGAATTCGCGTCTTTCTGCCGGTCCGCTTGATTTTCAGGCGCGCCGCCCCATCTTGAAGCTAACGTAATCGCCTCAAGGAAACCCGATGGAACTAGCCTGCCCCCATTGCCTCGCGATCAACCGCGTGGCTGACGACCGCCTGGCCGATGCCCCCAAATGCGGCAAATGCGGCGCATCGATCCTGCCCGGCAAGCCGGTGGATTTGACGGCCGACAGCTTCGACCGTTTTATCGCCAAAGCCGGCCTGCCGGTGCTGGTCGATTTCTGGGCCGACTGGTGCGGCCCCTGCAAGATGATGGCGCCGATTTTCCAGCAGGTGGCCGCCGAAATGGGCACGCGCGTGCGCTTTGCCAAGGTCGACAGCGAAGCGCACCCCCAGGTATCCATGCGGCACCATATCAAGGGCATCCCCAGCCTGATCCTGTTCAGGAATGGCACCGAAGCGGCGCGCACCTCGGGCGCAATGGAGGCGCATGCGCTCAAGCGCTGGCTGGCATCGCAAGGCATTCAGTAAACCGCAACAAATCATTAAATGAAGCACGTGTAAAATGCGCACCATCCCCGGAGCACAGGCTCCGGTTTTCATATCCAGGAGACAACATGGCTGACGAACAACAACCCGTATTCAACATTGAAAAACTCTACGTCAAGGATTTGTCGGTAGAAGTCCCCAATGCCCCCGCCATCTTTCTGGATCGCGAAGCGCCGCAGATGGACGTCAACATGACGAGCCAAAGCCACGTCATGGACGAAGGCATGTACCAGGCCAGCATCACGGTCACCGTGACCGCCAAGGTGGGCGACAAGGTCATGTTCCTGGTGGAGTGCACCCAGGCCGGCATTTTCCGCATTCAGAACGTGCCGCAGGATCAGCTGCCGATGGTGCTGGGCATAGGCTGCCCCAATATCGTGTTCCCCTATCTGCGTGAAACCGTGTCCGACGTCGTGATCCGCGCCGGTTTCCCGCCGCTGATCCTGAACCCGGTCAATTTCGAGTCCCTGTTCCTGCAACAGCAGCAGGCACAGCAAGAACCGGCCGCACCCGCGCAAACGCATTGAAGCCTGCACCACCCGTCAGGTTGTCCCGTTGAAACTGCAGCGCGTCCACGCCCGTTTTCTGATCGCGACCGGCTTACTGCTCGCGTCGGTGCAGCCGGCCTGCGCGCTGGAATACCGCAGCACCGGACGCGCCACCGTGCTCTACGATGCGCCTTCGACCGCTGCCGGCAAGGTCGCCATTGCCGGCAACGGCCTGCCGCTCGAGGTCGTCGTCGACACCGATGCCTGGGTCAAGGTGCGCGACCACGGCGGCCGCCTGGCCTGGATTGAAAAATCCGCACTGGGCGGCGCACGCAGCGTGATGGTCAAGGCCGAAACCAGCATCATCCGGCAACAGCCGCGCGACGACGCCGACATCGTTTTTCGCGCCTCGCGCGGTGTGCTGCTCGAGGTCACTGGCAATACCAACGACTTTGGCTGGCTGCCGGTCAGGCATGCCGATGGACTGACCGGCTGGCTACCCGCCCAGGAGGTCTGGGGGCTATGAAACTGTCCGTGCTGGGCGCAGGCGCCTGGGGCACAGCGCTGGCGGCCAACTGGGCGCCCCGCCACGCCGTGACCCTGTGGGGGCGCAACGCGGCCGACATTGATGCCATGCGCGCAGACCGCATCAATGCCCAGTATCTGCCCGCCTGCCGGCTGCCGGACACGCTCGACTTCGATTCCGATTTTGATACCGTGGTCGCGCAAGCCGAACTCATCGTCATCGCTGTCCCCAGTTCCGCCCTGCGCCCGACCCTGGCCGCACTGGCCAGGCATGCCCGCCTGCCGCCGCTGATCTGGGTATGCAAGGGCTTCGCCCCCGACAGCCGCAAGCTGCCGCATCAGCTGATGGCCGAGGTGCTGCCCGAGCACAGCCAATGCGGCGTGTTGTCCGGCCCCAGCTTTGCCCAGGAAGTGGCGCAGGGCTACCCCACCGCGCTCACCTTGGCCTCGCACGATTCGGCGCTGGCGCAGCGCCTGGCCGAGTCCCTGTCCAACCAACGCCTGCGCATCTACGCGCACGATGACGTAGTCGGCGTCGAGATCGGCGGTGCGCTGAAAAACGTCATCGCCATTGCCGCCGGCATTTGCGATGGTCTCAAACTCGGCCACAACGCCCGCGCCGCGCTCATTACACGCGGGCTGGCCGAAATGACCCGCCTCGGCACGCAACTCGGCGGCCGCTTCGAAACCTTCATGGGACTGTCCGGCCTCGGCGATCTCATCCTCACCACCACCGGCGATCTGTCGCGCAACCGCCAGGTGGGCCTGCGGCTCGCAGGCGGTCAGGCGCTCGACACCATCCTCACCGAACTCGGCCATGTCGCAGAAGGCGTCACCACCGCGCGCGAAGTCGCCGCGCTCGCCAGCGAACTCGGCGTCGACATGCCGATCACCCGTGCAGTTTGCCAAATGCTGTTTGAGAACATGCCCGCCGCGCAGGCGGTCAACGACCTGCTGAACCGAGAAATCAAGGCCGAGTTCTGACGACGGCTTGATGCTGTCCCGCCCCCACTCTGGTCATTCCACTTGAACGCCCCCCTGATACGCCAACCCGAATTGCTGGCCCCCGCCGGCTCGCAAACCATGCTGGAAACGGCGCTCGCCTTCGGTGCCGATGCGGTGTACGCCGGCCAGCCGCGTTACAGCCTGCGCGTCCGCAACAACAGTTTCCGTGACGAAGTCGCGCTGGGCGTCGGTATCGACTACGCGCACAGCCGCGGCAAACTGTTCTATGTTGTCAGCAACATTTCCCCGCACAACAGCAAGCTGAAAACCTACCTGGCCGACATGGCGCCGGTCATCGCGCTCAAGCCGGATGCGCTGATCATGGCCGACCCGGGCCTGATCGACATGATTCGCGACACCTGGCCCGAAATGCCGATCCACCTGTCGGTGCAGGCCAACACCGTCAACTACGCGGCGGTGCGCTTCTGGAAAAAGCTCGGCATCAAGCGCGTGATTCTGTCGCGCGAACTGTCGCTCGATCAGGTTGCCGAGATACGCCAGGAATGTCCGGACATGGAACTGGAGGTCTTCGTACATGGCGCGCTGTGCATCGCCTATTCCGGCCGCTGCCTGCTCTCGGGCTACTTCAACCACCGCGACCCCAACCAGGGCGCGTGCACCAATTCGTGCCGCTGGGAATACGACGTCAAGCCTGCCAGGGAGGCACCGGATGGCGACGTCTACCTGATCGAAGAAAAAGAGCGCCCCGGCAGCTACATGCCGATCGAGGAAGACGAACACGGTACCTACATTCTCAATTCGAAAGACCTGCGCGCCATCGAGCACGTGCAGCGGCTGACGGAAATCGGCATCGACTCGCTCAAGATCGAAGGCCGCACCAAGTCGCCTTACTACGTGGCGCGTACCTGCCAAAGCTATCGCCAGGCCATCGACGATGCCGTCGCTGGCCGCCCGCTCGACCCGACCCTGCTGCGCGAACTCGATGGCCTGGCCAACCGGGGGTATACCGGCGGTTTCTACGAACGCCACCCGGATCGCGAATACCAGAACTATCTGAAGAACCATTCCGAGTCAGACCGCAGCCTGTATGTGGGCGATGTCATGGCATATGACGCGGCAGGGCTGGCGGTAATCGAGGTGAAAAACAAGTTTTCGGTCGGCGACCGTATCGAACTCATCCATCCCCGCGGCAACCTGGAATGGACGATCCCGAGCATGCAAGACAAGAACCACGCGCCGGTGACCGTTGCGCCGGGTAGCGGTCACCGGGTCAGCATGCCCTTGCCTGCGGGCTACGAGGGCGCGTTCATCGCGCGTTTTGTGGCGACGCCTGAGTCGCCCGTCTGATCGCGCCGCTAGCCGCCTCCGGCAAATCCGTTCTGTCGCCAGGCCTCGAACACGACCACGCTGACGGCATTGGACAAATTCATGCTGCGCGAGTCCGGCAGCATCGGCAACCGCAATCGGCAACCGGGTTCAAACTGCGCCAGGACGTCGGGCGGCAAGCCGCGCGACTCGGGGCCGAACACAAATACATCGCCCGCCTGGAAAGCAATCTCCGCATAGCGTGTGCTGCCCTTGGTGGTCAGCGCAAACCAGCGCCGACCGGGCAACGCCGCCTGCGCGGCTGCCCAGTCGGCATGCACCTGCACGCAGGCCATGTCGTGATAGTCCAGCCCGGCGCGCGCGACCTGCTTGTCGCTGAGATCGAACCCCAAGGGTTCGATCAGGTGCAGGCGGCAACCGGTATTGGCGGCCAACCGGATGAGGTTGCCGGTGTTGGGCGGGATTTCGGGTTGAAACAAAACGATGTCAAACATCTGGCTTGGCCTAAAATAAACGCATTCTTGGAGTTCGCTATTCTATGGTCCCTTACCTGACTACTGCCCTCACCGGCCCATTATTGGAGCTGGAAAAACGTCTGCTCGACGCACAGCCAACAATCGAGCACTGGTTTCGCCTGCAATGGAAAGAACAGTCCGCGCCGTTTTACACCTCGGTGGACATCCGCAACGCAGGCTTCAAACTGGCGCCGGTCGACACCAACCTGTTTCCCGGCGGATTCAACAACCTCAACCCGGCCTTCATGTCGCTGTCGATCCACGCGGCGATGGGCGCGGTGGAAAAAATCTGCCCCGACGCGCAGCGCCTGTTGCTGATTCCCGAAAGTCACACCCGCAACACCTTCTA
>CAJDTZ010000064.1_pt1 | contig 15958 bp, 20 predicted proteins | sample 7390551 | NCBI WGS metagenome assembly CAJDTZ01 (sample SAMEA7055662, study PRJEB34461) | soil metagenome | biome: terrestrial ecosystem; feature: Peninsula; material: soil | place: Antarctica | collected 2016 | reverse complement strand
AACGGAAAAACTGCACGCGCATGGCTTCAATAATATTGTGCTGCACAGCGGCGACGCCGCGCGCGACTGGCCCGACGACGCCGGCTTCGACGTCATCGTGCTGACCGGTTCCACGCCGCTGCTGTCGGATGCATTTCGGCGTCGCCTCAAGGTGGGCGGCCGCCTGTTTGCCATCACTGGCGAAGCCCCCGTGATGCAGGCGCAACTGATTACCTGCACCGCGCCCGGTGCCACCCGCAGCGTAGTGCTGTTCGAAACCTGCGTCGCGCCGTTGCTGAATGCACCGCAGCCTGCCGCCTTCGTGTTTTGAAGCATGCGTCAATTTCGTCCCGTCGAACTCGCTGAACACATCCAGTCCGGTCACACGCCGGTGCTGCTCGATGTGCGCGAGGTGTGGGAGTGGAACCTGTGCCGCCTGCCCGGCGCGGTCCTGATTCCCATGCGCGAACTGCCCGAACGCATCAAGGAATTGAACAAAGCGGCCGTAACAGTGGTCATCTGCCATCATGGCGTGCGCAGTTACCACGCCGCCCGTTATCTGGAATCGGTAGGATTTGACGATGTCATCAATCTGTCGGGCGGCGTGGCGGCATGGGCAGATGAAGTCGATCCGGCCATGGCACGCTACTGAACTCATCAATTAGGACTAAAACCATCATGCAATTGAAGCCGCTGTGTATTGCCCTGACGCTGGCCTTGGCGCCCGTCGCGCACGCTGCCAACCTGTCCGATGTATTCCGCGATGCGCAAGCCTACGATGCGCAATATGCATCCGCCCGCGCCGCCTACACCGCCGGTCAGGAAAAAGCCGTCCAGGGCCGAGCCGGATTGCTTCCCAATGTGAACCTGAGCGGCAATGTGAACTACAACGAAGTCGATTCCAGCCTGACCGCCGACACCACCAAGTACACCTCCAACGGCTATGCGATCAACGCCACCCAGCCGCTGTTCCGCAAACAGAATTGGGTACAGTACGCGCAGTCGCAGGAGCAGGTGAAGATATCTGACCTGCAGTTGAAGCTGGCCGAGCAGGATCTGGTGTTACGAGTGGCGCAGGCGTATTTCGACGTGCTGCAGTCGCAGGACAACATGGCGTTCATCGGCGCGCAAAAGGCCGCCATCACCGAACAGCTGGCCTCCGCCAAACGCAATTTCGAAGTCGGCACCGCCACCATCACCGACACCCACGAAGCGCAGGCGCGGTTCGACCTGGCCGTTGCCCAGGAAATCGCCGAACAGAACACGCTCAACATCCGCTTGCGCACACTGGAACGGCTCATCGGCAAACCGGCCGACGCGCTCGACGCGCTGGCTGAGCCCGCGCAGTTGAGCCCGGTAGCCGGTAGCAGCGACGATTGGGCCACGCTCGCCACCGAAAACAACCAGCAGGCCGCCATCCAGCGACTGGTCAGGAACATTGCCGACCAGGAAGTCGAGCGCAACCGCGCCGGCCATTACCCCACGCTGGATGCCGTGGCCGGCTACGCCGTCGCCAACAACCAGAATTTCGGCACCACACAAGTGGACACCCGCTCCGCCAATATCGGCGTGCAGCTCAACCTGCCGATCTATCAGGGCGGCCTGACCAGCTCACGCGTGCGTGAAGCCGTCGCCAACCAGGAAAAAGCACGTCAGGATGCCGACGTGGCCGCCCGCGAAGCCAGCCTGCAGGCGCGTCAGGCCTGGCTCAACGTGAGCAGCGGCGTGGCCCGTGTCAAAGCGCTGGAGCAGGCGCTGACTTCCAGCAACGCCCAGCTCGATTCGACCAAGCTGGGTCTGCAGGTCGGCGTGCGCACCAGCCTCGACGTGCTGAATGCCGAGCAGCAGGTGTTCTCGGCCCGGCGCGATCTGGCCGGCGCACGCTATGCCTATCTGCTGTCGGGCCTGTCGCTCAAGGCGGCGGCCGGCAGCCTCAGTCCGGCCGACCTGGCCGAGGTTGACCAGCACCTGCGATCAGCGGCGCAATAAGCCGCAACACCTGCTTGGCCGCGCCGCGATGCTGCGCGGCATAAGCCAGCCCGGCTTCAGCCATGCGCGCGCGCGCCGGCGCATCCTGCAATAAATTCAACCCTATCGCCATCAGCTCCCCCGCATCGTTCACGCGCTTTGCCGCGCCGGCGTCCACCGCCTGCCGCGTGGCCTCCTCGAAGTTGAAGGTATGCGGCCCCACCAGCACCGGTCGTCCCACGCTGGCCGCCTCGATCAGATTCTGCCCGCCCAGCGGCATCAGGCTGCCGCCGACAAACGCCACATCGCACGCCGCGTAATACGCAAACAACTCGCCCAGGCTGTCGCCCAGCAGCACCCGCGTGGCCGCATCAAGTTCAACCGCGTCCAGTTGACTGCGACGCTGCAGGCTCAGCCCCGCCGACGCAATCAACGCCGCCACCGCATCGAAACGCTGCGGATGGCGCGGCACGATGACCAGCAGCACATCGGCGGGCGCCGCCGCGGCAAAGGCCGCCAGCAACGCCGCCTCCTCGCCCTCACGCGTACTGGCCGCAAGCAGCACCGGACGCTGTCCCCAGCGCGCGCGCCAGGCCGCACCCCGCGCCAACTGCGCCGGTGGCGGTGCAATATCGAACTTGAGATTGCCCACCATGGTGACCGCGCGGGCACCCAGCGCGCGCAGACGAGCGGCATCGCCTTCGCTTTGCGCCGCCACGCTGGCCATGCGCGCCAGACTGGCCCGGGTCAGCGCGGGCAGACGCGCATAGCCGCGCGCGGAGCGTTCGGACAGCCGCGCATTCGCCAGCACCAGCGGCACCGACGCACGCGCGGCCGCGCGGATCAGGTTCGGCCACAGTTCGGTTTCCATCAGAACGCCCACGCGCGGTCGCACGCGACGCATGAACCGGCGCGCCAGCCAGGCGTAGTCATACGGCAGATAGGCGATATGCGCGAAGTCGCCATACAGCGATTCGGCGGTGGCACGCCCGGTCGGCGTCATGCAGGTGAGCAGCAAGGGCACATCCGGGTGCGCCACGCGCAGGGCGGCAATCAGCGGTTGCGCCGCGCGCATTTCACCCACCGACACCGCATGAATCCACAGCGCACCGGTCGGCGCTGACGCGCAGGCCAGCCGTTCGCTCCAGTGCTGCCGATAGCCCGGTTCACGCCGGCCGCGCCACAGCAAGCGCAGCGGAATCAGCGGCGCAACCAGCAGCAAGGCCAGCCGGTAGAGCATCCAGTCAACAAGCAGGCGCAGAGTAGGCATCGCGGGATTGTAAGCGGGCTGGTGCGTGCGCCCAAACGGCATGCCGACGGGTGCTAGAATCGACGCCACTCTGGAGACTGAAAATGAAAATACTGGTTACCGGCGCGGCCGGTTTCATCGGCATGCACGTTGCGCAAATCCTGCTCAAGCGGGGCGACGAAGTGGTCGGCATCGACAACCTCAACGATTACTACGACCCGGCGTTGAAGCTGGCGCGGCTGGAACAGTTGAAGCCCTACCCCAACTTCCGCTTCGTCAAGGAAGACATCTCCGACCGCATGATGACCGAAGACCTGTTCGAAAAAGGTCACTTCGACGCCGTCATCAACCTGGCCGCGCAGGCCGGCGTGCGCTACTCGCTGAAGAATCCGCACGCCTACGTGCAATCCAACATCGTCGGCTTCGCCAACCTGCTCGAAGGCTGCCGCCACCACGGCGTCAAACACTTCGTCTATGCCAGCTCAAGCAGCGTCTACGGCGCCAACACCAAGATTCCGTTTTCCACCCACGACCCGGTCAACCATCCGGTCAGCCTGTATGCCGCCAGCAAAAAGGCCAACGAGCTGATGGCGCACACCTATTCGCACCTGTACGGCCTGCCCACCACCGGCCTGCGCTATTTCACCGTCTACGGCCCGTGGGGCCGGCCCGACATGTCGCCGTGGCTGTTCACCAGCGCCATCCTCGAAGACCGCACAATCGACGTCTTCAACAACGGCGACATGATGCGCGACTTCACCTACATCGACGACATCGCCGACGGCACCGTCAAAGTGCTCGACCGCATCCCGCAAGGCAACCCCGACTTCGACCACAAGGACCCCGACCCGGCATCGAGCCACGCCCCCTACCGCGTCTACAACATCGGCAACCACACTCCGGTGCAGCTAATGGATTTCATCGGCACGATCGAAAAGGCGCTAGGCCAGGAAGCGAAAAAGAACTTCCTGCCGATGCAGGACGGCGACGTGCAGGCGACCTATGCAGATATCGACGAACTGGTGCGCGATACGGGCTTCAAGCCAGCGACGACGCTGGAGTATGGGATTGGGAAGTGGGTGGAGTGGTATCGGGGGTACAAGCAGCTGAGCTGAGCTGAGCGGCTCATACGAGAATTTTGCCGTTGAAATGACAACATCAGCTACTCAAGCGTAATCCCCAATGAATGTTACTGAAGATGCATTTCGCACGTACCTTAACCTCTTCCACCAAACTGTGGAAACAACGGCACAGCAGTTTCTCCCGCCCGAGCATAAAACCTCATTGCTGCATCTATCGCTCCTCCCGGCTCGAATTATTGGGTATGTATCCACTCAGTTCGGCGTCGCCATCGAGTACATCCCGTCGAGTCAGACCGAAGTCCAAATCGTGCGTGGTAGCGCCAGAATCGAAGATATCTTTGTCCAAGCACCACCATTTGCTAGCCATCTCAACCCGATGTTTAATGTCCAAGAAGGCCCACCAGGCATAATTTATTCCGGGGGACTGTTTCGCTTAACCGTCGACGGCACATTTCCGTTCCGGTTGGCCGGCATCAATGCCAGCTTCCGCTTCGGGGAGGTGGCTTTCAAGATCGGGGGCTGGCACCGCGATGTTGAATACGCTGAGGTCTATGGGAATCGCACCACTGAATTCTGGAGCCCGGAGCAGGCCATCGCACGTGCAAAAGATGAAGTTCTTGCGGCCCTCGTTCAAACGAAACGCGCGCAAGAAAAAAACCTAAGCCTTGTTGACTATATCCAACAGTTCAAGGAGCGGACAGTGCTGCTTCTTGGCGATTACGACAACGCAGGCCTTGAGCGTCTAAGAAAAATTCGAGAAATCATTGTCGCCCACGGATACGAACCAATCCTGATAAAGGACATCCCTGATCAACCAGTACAGGACTTACCTCAAAAGGTTTCCACGATTGGTGCACTTGCTCGGTTTGTGGTTGTCGATGATTCCTCAAAGTCTGGCCACCTCATGGAGGTGCAGCTCTGTAAGCTAAACAACTGGGTAACCATACTGCTTAGAAACAACGGTCAGGGGGGATCATGGATGACTGCGGGTGCCTCTGTTCTAAGCAACGTAATCCTTGAGCAGGGCTACGATCAAGAGAACCTCACTACACGTGTCTCTGAGGCCATCGGTTGGGCGGAAAACAAGATTTAACCCAGCATATCTGGGCTACAAACCATGATTTCCACCTGTTGACTCCCACAATTAATGTAGCTACATTAATTTCATGCATATCGAATTCGATTCTGCCAAGGATGCTGCCAATCAATCCAAACACGGCGTTTCACTGGCACTGGCAGTCGAGCTCGATTGGGAAGCCGCGCTGGTATGGGTGGATGAACGGGTTGAATACGGTGAAGCGCGCATGATTGCGCTCGCACCGGCAACCGGGATTCTTTACTACGTGGCCTTTGTTGATCGCAGCAGCGCACGGCGCATCATCAGCCTGCGCCGTGCCAATCGTCGAGAGGTGAAACATTATGTCGAAAACGTCTAAGCGCCCTGCAGTGGCAATGCCCACGGTGGAAGAAGACAAGGCCATTACAGCGGCCGCCCGGAACGACCCCGACGCCAAGCCACTCACTCCGAAGCAGCTAAAAGGCATGGTGCCTTTGCGCACGCTGCGTGGCCGCCCGAAGTCGGACAACAAGAAACTGCTGATCTCGGTTCGCTACAGCCCCGAAGTGATCGCATATTTCAAGTCCATGGGGGAGGGCTGGCAATCGCGCATGGACGAGGCCTTACGCGAGTATGTCGAACAACATCGCGCAGCCTAGTCGCCGTGCACGCCCTTCAGGCCGACATCACCACGCTTGCGGTTGATGCCATCGTCAACGCCGCCAATGAATCACTGCTCGGCGGCGGCGGGGTGGATGGAGCGATCCATCGGGCGGCCGGGCCGCAATTGCTGGACGCATGCCGCCCGCTGAACGGTTGCAAGACGGGCGACGCCAAGATCACGCCGGGTTACCAACTGCCTGCCCGCTTCGTGATTCACACGGTGGGGCCGATCTGGCACGGTGGCGAACACGGCGAAGCGGAGATGCTGGCGTCGTGCTACCGGCGCGCGATCGAGATCGCGTCGCAAAACAATCTTCACACCCTGGCGTTCCCCTGCATCAGCACCGGAGTCTACGGCTACCCGTTCGAGCGCGCGGCGAAGGTTGCGGTGACGACGGTGCGCGACACGGTGAAGATGTTTCCAGCCATCCGCGAAGTGATCTTCTGCTGCCACTCGGCGGCCGACCTCGCGTTCTACCAGGTGCTGCTGGCTAAAGAATATTGAATCGCATCGCCAACCAGCAAATCATCAATACAGACATCAAATGATGCTATATTGAGGCATCACTTCTGAGCAGAGGCACGCCATGCGCACCACCATCAATCTCGACGACGCCCTGCTGGAACAAGCCCAGGCACTATCCGGCGTGCAGGAACGTTCTGCCCTGCTACGCGAGGCGCTGACCGCGCTGATTCAGCGCGAAAGTGCCCTACGGCTGGCGCGGTTGGGTGGCAGCGAACCGGAAATGGCTTCTGTTCCCCGACGCCGCAGTGCCGGGAAATCGTGATTCTGCTGGACACGTCGGTGTGGGTCGACCATCTGCGGCGCAGCGATGCCGGGGTGGTTGCGGCCTTGCAAACAGGGAGGGTACTCAGCCACCCTTTCGTGATTGGCGAACTGGCGTGTGGTCAAATGAAATCCCGCGCGGAGATACTCGCGCTGCTGGCCGCCCTGCCACAGGCTTTGGTCGCCCAAGAGCAGGAAGTGTTGTTCTTTATCGACAAGCATAGCCTGATGGGACGCGGCATCGGCTATATCGACGCGCACCTGTTGGCCGCTGCCGCTCTGACTGAGGACGCCCGGTTGTGGACGCGGGACAAGCGACTCGATGCGCTGGCGCACGAACTTGGACTGGATTATGTCCAGACTGCCCACTAGGTCTGTCCAATCCAATAACAATCGGGGACAGATCACGGTTGCCTGCACGGCAGCGATCAGCCTGGCAATGAACGGCAGACACAAACCAATCCCCTTGTTCATACGTGCACCAAAAACGGAATTTTCGCTTTGCGGTTCTTCCGAAAACAGCAGACGGAGGATACCCTGTCGATACTGCCTGCATCACTTCGGCGCCCGGTAGCGAATCCGCCCGCGCCGGCCGGGACTGTCAACGAATACACCTAAAGGATCAAAATGAAACGTGTGGATGATTTCCGCCTGCGCTTCGGTAAACAGGAATTGGTGCCGATCATCATCGGCGGTATGGGGGTCGATATCTCGAGCGCCGAACTGGCGCTTGAAGTGGCGCGTCTGGGCGGCATCGGCCATATCTCCGACGCCATGGTGCAAACCGTGTCCGACACACGCTTCGACACCAAATTCGTCAGCCAGAAGCTGAAGCAATACAAGGCCAACGTCGCCAGCAGCGACAAATCGTCGGTGCAGTTTTGCCTGCCCACGCTGGAAGAGGCGACGCGCAATCACGTTGCCCGAACCATGGAGGCCAAGCGCGGCGACGGGCTGATCTTCATCAATTGCATGGAGAAGCTGACCATGAACGCACCGCGCGACACCTTGCGCATGCGTCTGTCGGCAGCCCTGGATGCCGGGATCGACGGCATCACGCTCAGCGCCGGCCTGCATCTTGGTTCCTTCGCGCTGATGGAAGACCATCCACGCTTTCGCGACGCCAAGCTCGGCATCATCGTTTCGTCGTCGCGCGCGCTGGCCATGTTTCTGCGCAAGAATGCGCGGCTGCAACGTTTGCCGGATTACATCGTGGTGGAAGGGCCGCTCGCCGGCGGTCACCTCGGATTCGGCATCGACGACTGGACCCGCTACGACCTGCGGACGCTGGTCGACGAAGTGCTGGCATTCCTGAAAGCCGAGCACCTCGACATTCCGGTCATCGCCGCCGGCGGCATTTTCACGGGCAGCGATGCCGCCGCTTTTCTCGAGCAGGGTGCCGCCGCCGTGCAGGTGGCGACGCGCTTCACCGTCACCCGCGAATGCGGCCTGCCGGACAAGGTCAAACAGGAATATTTCAAGGCCAGCGAGGCAGACATCGAGGTCAATACCATTTCACCGACCGGCTATCCGATGCGCATGCTCAAGGGCAGCCCCGGCATCGGTGCCGGCATCCGCCCCAACTGCGAGGCCTACGGCTATCTGCTCGACGCCAAGGGAAACTGCGCCTATATCGATGCCTATAACCGCGAGGTGGCGCTGCACCCGGACGAGAAGAAAATCTCGGTCCGTGACAAAACCTGTTTGTGCACCCACATGCGCAATTTCGACATCTGGACATGCGGCCAAACCGCTAACCGTCTCAAGGACACCAGCAGGCGGCTCGACGACGGCACCTATCAGCTTCTTACCGCAGAACAGGTGTTCCAGGATTATCAGTTCAGCACCGACCAGAAAATCGCCCTGCCGGATTGAGCCGCCAGCGCCCGCTCCATCCTCAAACCTCCATCCTCAAACCCTGGGTGTCCAGCCTTCCATCAGGGTCATGATGACGGCATCGGCCTGCTCCGTCAGCACGAAGCGCTGGTCCGACAGGACCCAACGAAAAGCCAGCCCCTGCACGGCAGCAATCAGAATACAGGCGTTTTGCTGCGGAATGATGTCGGGGCGGATTTCCCCTTGTGCCTGCGCGGCGGAAATCAGCTCGGCGATGAATTTCAAAAAAAACATGACCAGTTCGTTCATGCGGTCACGAAAAGCGGGATCGCCGCTTTGCAACTCTTCCGAAAACAACAGACGCGGAATGCCCGGTTGTTTCTGGATGAAACTCAAATGCGCGCGGATGACCGCCTTCAGGCGCTCCAGCGGGCTCATCTGGGCAAGATCGAGCCCGGCCATTTCTTTCTGCAATCGCTCCTGAATGGTGTCCACCAGCGCAATCAGCACGTGGCTCTTGTTGCCGAAATGGAGAAACAGGGTGGCTTGTGCAATACCGACCGCCTTGGATAGCGAACGGGTGGTGAGTTTGGACACACCTTCATGTCGAATGATTTCCATGGCCGCCTCGACAATGTCATGGCGGCGGACTTCTGCGGATTTCCTTTTTTTAACGATCACTGTTTTTCAGGCCTGATGCGATTCCAAAGACGAAATATAAGTGCGTTTCCGGGCACGCAGACATCTGGCGTGCGCCAGTCAGCTGATAATGGCAGCCACGCGAACGCGCGGCTGCCAAAAGGTAACGCGTCAGAGACGTGTCAGGAACAGCAGCTGCCTTCCTTGACGCCTGCCTTTTTCAGCATGAAAGCCAGCGGACAGAAACCGGTCACGCCACTTTGGGCCAGACTGGCACCGATAAAAGCCGTGAGCCAGATCCAGTCCGGATTGGAAAAATGGGCCAGGGCGATGCTGAGCAGCACCATCAGACCCGTCATCAGATGCACGGTACGGTCTACGGTCATAAAATCTCCATTGATTGAGTCGCCTCGATGAGGCGAAATATGTCATCAACCCGGCCGCAAGCGATCGGGCGCGCGGATCAGAACTTGTAACCGATGTTCATGTTGAACTGGTTCTGGCTGATCTTGATGGTGTTGGCCGGTCCAACACTGGCAGTCAGCTCATTTTCAAAGGCATGGGTATAGGCGAAACTGCCGCTCACCTTGTCGCTGAACTTGCGCGTGATGCCAAACGACAGGTGGTGTTCAACAATCGCAGTGGAACCGAGGTTCATGTTGACGTCCTCGGTGCCGATCGGTGATTTGCCATAGTTGTAGCCAACACTGACCGCCATCGGCCCCATGTCCTTCTTCACGCCGATGGAATAGACGGTCTGGTCATCCCAGCCGAAATTCAGCGAAGGCGGGAAACCTGCTGGCCCATTGGTAACGGGGATGCTGGCCATCACGTCGTTGAAGAAAATGCGCTTGATGTCGACCTCAACCAACAGACCGGGCATCGGCTTGAACGCCAGGCCAAAAGCCAGCGAGGCGGGCATGTCCATGTCGAAGCTGGTCAGGCCACCGGTGGTGTTGTACTCCATGTCGGCCATATCGGTCTTGCTGGTCCAGACGAGGCCCGCCTGCAGCTTGGGGTTGATCTTGTAGGTCGCGCCCAGCGTTGCGCCGAAGCCGAACTGCTGGTTTTGCGGCAGGTTGACCTGAACAAAAGTAGGAGGGGCGGGACTCGTCATTGCGGCCAGGGACATCGCCAGGCTTTGATTGGCGATGTTCAGCGAGGCGCCCAGCGTCAGCGCATCGTTAACCTTGTAGGCGGCGGCCGGCGTGAAGCGGAATACCTGCTTGGTCGTCACCACGGGCTGGCTGCCAGCTGCCGGGGAAATATCGGGCACGTTCACCCCCATGCCCGCCACACCGCCCAGCGCCATGCCGAGAAACAGCCGGTCGTTGACGTTGAAGACCGCGCCACCGCCGGGCATCATGTACCAGTCGGAATCACTCTTCTGGCCGTTGACCTCACGTGGCGGGTTCAGCAGGCCGAAGCCCAGGTCAAAACGCACATCCTTGATATCGAGATCGGCCATGCCGGCGGGATTGACCAGCACCGTCATGGCATCCTGGGCCTGGGCAACCGTCGCGCCGCCCATGCCGGCCTGAGCCGCCGACGTGGCTGTCATCTGGTCGCCATTGGTGGCGTAGGCACTGTGTGCCAGGGTCAGGACAGCAGCCGCCACGGCAACGGAAAGATAATTATTACTCATGCTGGTTTCTCCTTGATTCAGGGTTAGGGGTTACTTCGACACGGGGGTCATCAGGTTGGCCGAAATGCCGGGGACGCCACGGAATTTCTGATGGCAGGCCACGCAACCGGTCATGATGTCGCTCATGTAGGACGCCGCTCTCGGCATGTCGCCCGCATCTGCGGCTTCTGCCAGTTTGAGCGCGCTGCCTTCGACTGCCGTGTTCATCGCCGGCAATACGCTGAGGTCTTCGTTGTTAACCTGGTTCAGCTTGAAGTAGGGCAGCAGTCCGCCTTTCGGAATGCGGTGATTGGCCAGTCGGCGTGCTGCATCGGCCGCCTGTTCGGCGTTGTCTGTTGCCACTGCCGAGGCAATGTTCTGGTATTCGGACAGAATTTCATGCATGACCTGGCGCAGGGTCGTCTCTTTGGCCCGTCTCTGATGGCCCGCATGCAGCTTCATGATGGTGGCCTTGAGTTCGGGTGAGAGCGCCATCACCTTCTGGCGCATTTCCGGGGTGAAAGCTTTTACCATCTGCTGCATTTCGGCCGGCACAGGCGCCGCAGCGGGGGGCGTTTGGGCGGCCACCCATCCAGATGACACAAGGCCGGCAACCAGTACCAGGGGCGTTAAGAGTGGGTTTTTCATGAGATCTCCAGAGTTGTGAGGGTTCGACAAAACACATGATCGTTGGATTACATGATCACAGGATCAGGTGTTCAAACGATTATATAATCCAAAACTCTTTTTATTGCAACAACCGGCTGCTGGAGGTTGATGGAAATTTGATATGTGCGGGTTTGGGGCCTGGCAGTTTTATCCGTGCAGGCTGTGGACAGCATTGAAATTTTTGCCTGCATGCCGAGTCGGGATGGCTGCCCAGGATGCGGTCATGCAACGGATGCCGCCGACCAGAATTAATACGGACCCGGCGCAGAAACGGCCGCTATGGGGCGGCAAGGACAACGATAAAAATCAGCGGTTCGACAAGAAAAGTGTGAATGATTTCCGCCTGGACTACGGCAGACAGAAATGACGCCCATCGTCTATTCGGCGCGCGCGGGTGTTGTTTTGACGCAGGAATGCGCGGCCGCAACGCCGGCTGGACAAGGTCAGACCGGAATATTTCAGGGACGGCGAGGACGGCATCCGCCCCAACAAGCGGCGCCTGTGGCTGCCGCTTGGCGCCCAGGCTCGCAGGGTCGACGCCTGTTACCGCACAGGATACGCTGGCAACAAATCCTGCAGCGTGTAACGGTCGAGGCTGGACAGGAAGGCCCGGCCCGCTTCCGCCAGCGCGGGCTTGAGCGCACAGGCGGGCAACAGGGTGCAGGTGGATTCACCCGGCCGAAAGCACTCGGCCAGCTCGAACCCGGCTTCCATGTCCCGGACGACGTTGCCGATTTTGATCTGGCCGGGCAGGCGGGCCAGACGGAATCCCCCCCCTTTGCCACGCGTGGTGTCGATATACCCCTTGATGCCCAGCTGATGCACGACGCGTGTGAGATGGTGGCGGGAAATGCCGTATTCGCCGGCGATCCCCGCGACGGTCGCCAGCGTATCGGGATGCGAGCCCAGATAAATCAGCACCCTCAGGGAGTAATCGGTGAAGCGGGTAAGCTGCATGGCATTAAGATGTAAATAAAATACACATTATCATTGCAAATGGCGTTTTAACCTGCTTATAATTTGCATTCCATATACATCTTATAGGAGCAAACTCATGAGTGCCCATCTTCACCTGCAACAGGATCAGATTTATCCGTTTGACGCGCGCGGTATCGCCAAGCGCTTTCGCCACGCGGCCATATTCGGCGCGCTGGATGCACTGAATTCTGGCGAGCGGATGCGCTTTGTCAACGACCACGACCCGCTGCCACTCCTCGATCAGCTGCGCAATCGCTACGGCGAGACCGTGGCCATCCAGTACCTGAAGCGTGAGGCGGGCGAAATCGTGATCGACTTTATTCGCAACTGAGGCAGCGCCATGTTGCCAGTGCTGGTTGGCCTCGCGCTGGTGGTTTTTGGCGGTACCTTGCTCGGATCACCCCTGGTCGGACGCGCCGCCGTTGTACACCTGATGCTGGCGGTGGGCGCCATGCCGCTGATCTTTGGCGCCATGAGTCACTTCATCCCGGTGCTCACCCGCAGCCGCACGGCGGCAACCGGTCTGCTTGTCATTCCGGTGCTGGCACTGGCCGGCGGCACGCTGGCCGTGGCTTCATTCAGTCTTGTCGGCATGCAGTGGGGGCAGTACGCGGGCGCGCTGCTGGCATTGATCGCAGTCAGCACACTATTCGTCTGGAGCCGACGCCGTCGCGCCGGGATGCTGGGACGGCCGCATCCCGGCCTGGCTTGGTACGACACCGCGCTGGCCTGCCTCGGGCTGGCCCTGCTCGCCATTCTCGCCCGCGCGATCTGGCCGCAACAGGCCATCGCCCTGCATCGGCTCCATCTGCATCTCAACACGCTCGGCTTCGTCGGGCTCACCGCCGTCAGCACCCTCGCGGTGTTGCTGCCAACCGTGGCCGGCAAGCCCGATCCGGGCGTCGGCCCGCGGCTGCGCCGCGATCTGCCCTGGGCCGCCGCGGGCACGTTACTGGTCGCCATCGGCGCGGCCTGGTTCACGCCGCTCGCCGCGATCGGCACTGTGTTGTACGCGGTGCCGCTGGTGCGGATGGCGGCAAGCTGGCGCCGGTTGTATCAGCGTGAAATCGTGGCGCTTCACGGCGCCGCGCCCCTGCTCGCCGCGGCATGGTGTGGGCTGATGATCAGCCTGATATTCGGCAGCCTGCACGCGCTGCCCGCCGTGGCGTCGTCTCACGCAATCGCACCGGTATGGAGCTTTCTGACCGGATTCATGCTGCCGCTAGTATCCGGCGCGGCCAGCCAGCTGTTGCCAGTATGGCTGCGCCCCGGCGTGCAGAACGATTGGCACGCGACATTGCGCCACCAGCTGGGGCGTTACGGTGGCCTGCGCGCACTGCTTTTCTGCAGCGCCGGCATCGCAGCCGGACTAGGCCAGAAATGGGGCGTGTGGCTGGGTGCGGCCACGCTGATCTGGTTTCTGTTGCAAACCGGTGCGGCGCTGGTGCAGGCCCGGATGACCGAGAACCGGAATCCATCCTGAGCGACCCGACTTTGTTCGATGCCATTGTTTGCTTCGGCTTGCACGACCCGCTGGCCGAACGCTGCTGACAATAAACAGATTGGTTACGGCCAGGTCGATGCAGCACCACCGACCTTGCACATGCCCTGCCACGAAATGAATCAAGGCAACCCGAAGGTTGCCTTGATTGTTCACTGCAGCGTCCATCAAACCGGCTTGCGCAGTTGCTTGATCACCGCGCAATGCGCTTTAGCGACGGGGCCACCCCATTCGTGACCCGCTTTCGCGCTATCGGCAGCAATTCACTTATTTCAAACCATAACCCGCAAACCTGGCGCAGATATCCACATTCAAGGCAAACGCGTCGCAGTTGTTGACCGGGCTGTCGCTGTTGTTCATGTCCACCAGCGCGATTGCCACGATACCTGCCGACAAGGCCAGAAACAAGGCCCCTTCCGACATGCCCATTTTCATGATGCCTGGGTTGGCCATGTTGATGCCTCGCACAAACATGCCTTGCATGCCTGTTGCATTGAAACGGAAATCGACCACCGGTGTTTGGGTCGGATTGAAAAAGGAGGCGCCCAGGTTATCGTGCGTGACATGATCCATGCGCAGACCAAATGACGGTTGTGCCTTGCCGGCGCGGGTCGCACCCAACGGAATCTGCCAGTAGGCAGTGGCGGTGGGTTCGGTGGTGAAGTCACTGGCCTGTGCTTGCGCAACGGTCAAAGGCAGCGCGAGTGCGCACAAGGCGAGTAGCGCCGTTTTTTTCATGTTGTCTCCCTGGGTTTGAAACTTGTTGTGTGGCGATAGTGTTTTGCCTGCCATCCCGCGTCAAGCAAGCTGACGCGCGATGCCCCTGTGTTCACGGACTCAAGCAACGCATCGACTGTTCAAGAACGACAAATTGCACACGCGATTGAGAACCGGTCCCGGCGCACACCGCGGCCGCTCAACGCGTCTCAGGCATCCGCCCGCGCCAGCGTCTCGGCCTGGTCCACCCGCTCCCAGGTGAAGTCCGGATCGTCCCGCCCGAAGTGTCCGTATGCGGCGGTCTTCCGATAAATGGGACGACGGTCAGCTTGAAGCTGCAGCGCACCAGGTCTTCGAGTTTTTCATCGGCCACGGTGCCGGTGCCATAGGTATCGACCAGCAGCGACACCGGTTCGGCCACGCCGATGGCATAGGCCAGCTGCACCAGGCAGCGTTTGGCATAACCAGCCGCGACAAGGTTCTTGGCAATGTAGCGCGCCATGTACGCCGCCGAGCGGTCGACCTTGGTGGGGTCCTTGCCTGAAAACGCGCCACCGCCGTGCGGGCACGAACCGCCATAGGTGTCGACGATGATCTTGCGCCCAGTCAGGCCGGTGTCGCCGTTGGGGCCGCCGATTTCGAATGGGCCGGCGGGGTTGACCCACAGCCGGAACGTCGGCGTGCGCAGTTCGGCCGGCACCAGCGGGTCAACGATTTCGCGCGCGACTTCCTCGGCTACCCAGGCCGGGTCGAGGTCGCGTGCGATCTGGGTGGAAAGAATGATGGCATCGGGACGCAACCACGGCAAGGCGCCAGATTTGCGCAACTCGGCCTGCTTTTGCACCAGCCGATGCGCGAGCCACAGCGGGTAAGGCATCAGGTCGGGTGTTTCGTCGCAGGCATAGCCGAACATCAGACCCTGGTCGCCGGCGCCAATGTCGCCACCTTCCAGCGTGATGCCCTTGTGAATCTGGATCGACTGGTGGTTGAAGCGCACCTGCACTTCGCAGGTGTTGGGGTCGATGCCAGTGTCGGCGTCGCGGTAACCGATGTCGCGCAACACCTGACGCGCGATGGATTCAGCGCGGTCGCGCACTTCATCAAACAATGCCTTGCGCACGGTTTTGAACTCGCCGGTAATCACCACCAGGTTGTCGGCGACCAGGGTTTCGCAGGCCACCTTGGCTTCGGGTTCTTCGGCCAGAAAGG
>CAJDTZ010000019.1_pt1 | contig 16079 bp, 7 predicted proteins | sample 7390551 | NCBI WGS metagenome assembly CAJDTZ01 (sample SAMEA7055662, study PRJEB34461) | soil metagenome | biome: terrestrial ecosystem; feature: Peninsula; material: soil | place: Antarctica | collected 2016 | reverse complement strand
GGGCACGTCACCAAGGAAGGCGCCATCGCCGGTCCGCGCGTGCTCGAACACATCGTCGACACCGTGCTGTATTTCGAGGGCGATACCGGATCGAGTTTCCGCCTGGTGCGGGCGATCAAGAACCGCTTCGGCGCGGTCAACGAAATCGGCGTATTCGCGATGACCGAAAAAGGCCTCAAGGGCGTGTCCAATCCTTCGGCGATATTCCTGTCGCACCACGGCGCGCCCGTGCCGGGATCGTGCGTGCTGGTGACGCAGGAAGGCACGCGGCCGTTGCTGGTGGAAATCCAGGCGCTGGTCGATAGCAGCCAGGCGCCCAACCCGCGCCGCTTGAGTGTGGGGCTGGAACAGAACCGGTTGGCCATGCTGCTCGCCGTACTGCATCGCCATGCGGGCATCGCTTGTTCCGATCAGGACGTGTTCGTCAACGCCGTGGGCGGCGTGAAAATCAGCGAACCCGCCGCCGACCTCGCCGTGCTCGCCGCGATCGTGTCATCGCTCAGAAGCCAGCCGCTGCCCGACAAGCTGGTGATGTTCGGCGAAGTGGGGCTGGCCGGCGAAATCCGCCCGGTTCAGCGCGGCCAGGAACGCCTCAAGGAAGCCGCCAAGCTCGGTTTTACCCAGGCCATCGTGCCGGCAGCCAACCAGCCCAAGCAGAAGATTGCCGGGATGGAAGTTCATGCGGTACAGCGGCTGGATGAGGCTATCCGGTTTTTCAGGGAAAGTTAAGTACCGCTGCTGGCGGAGGCTACTCCTCGGCCGGGGCCTGGCATTTTGGGCAACGAATGCGCTGACCAGACGCAAATATTCAGGCGCCTCAACTTGCTTTCGCTAGTGAGTTGATTGCCGGCTCCGTGGATTATCTGGCCAAGCCAAACGCTGGCATCCCTCTTCTCGAAAAAACTATATTTTTCAATTCGTTATTGTAAATTGAACTAACCCCAGTCAGATTTTAAGATGTCTTGATAAATAGCCGTTATTACCTGGGTCAGGGGCTTTGATGTTGCACTTGAATGGGATGTGCGGCGTAAGCAGACACATAAGATTCCGTCGGGAAACCTTTCCCGCGATCATCAGGAGGCAGACTTGGATCGAAGAACGGCATTGAGATCGTTGCTGGCTTTGGGTGCTGGTTCATGGCTAGGTAATGGGCGGGCGTATACGCCAGACTCCTCGCCAACATTGATTCGTATCAATATCCCTGGCCCCAACCTGCTGCCTTTTGTGCCGGTTGAACTGATTCCCGTACTGGGTATCGATCAGGCGCTGGGTGCTCAGTTGGCAATTCGTTATATGCCCAGTGGAGTCCAGGCATTGGAAAGTGTGATTGCGGGGGACGCGCATTTTGCCGGAGTAGGGTTCTCGGTCATGCCTAATTTTGCGGTCAAGGGTAAACCCGTGGTGGCGCTGGCAAAATTAAGCAGTGGTACACCGCCTTACGCCGTTCTGGTTCGCAATGATCTTGCCGGGACAGTCCAGAGCATGAAGGATCTCAAGGGGCGAAGCATTGGCATTCCGCTTGGAAGCACAACGACCAAGACGTATTTGCAAACCTTGATGGAACTCTGGCTGGAGTCCTATGGCGTCAAAGCCAATCAGGTGCGTTGGGTGCCAACCAACATGAACATGAGTGGCATGTTTGGGGCGCTCGCCAGTGGGTCGGTGGATGCAGTTTTTTGTGAAGAGCCGCTGTCAGGCACGCTGGTCCGAAAAAATATTGGTACCTTGTTGGCCAGCCTGACTGACCCCCGTAATCCGGCGCGTATTGTGGGGCGCCAGCACCTGCGTTCGGTCATCGCAAGTACGCCCAACATTGTGTCGGCCAATCTTGAACGGGCCGAACAGATGGTCCGGATGCTGCTGCGATCCACGCAGTGGATCAGCAAAAACCCATCCGAGGAGGTAGTGGCCAAACTGGGAATAAAGGATGAAGAGCAGGCTGCAGACATAGTGGGTGCTATTAAGCGCTTACCTGGCTTGTATAGTCTGGATGGCCGTTTTGGCGTTCGGGAAATTAGCTCAACCCGCCAGTTTTTAAAGGTTTCCAACACAGCTTTGCCGCCCGATTTTGATATCCGAACATTGATTGACGACCGCTGGGTAGGAAAATCCAGGTAATGCTAATGCGCTGGCTAAAAGGATTGTTCCTTACCGGACGGTCCTTACGGACGCAAGCCAATCGCCGCCTGCTACTGGTGGGCGTGGTTGCTACCGTCTTGCTCTTTGTGGTGGGAACCCTTTCCTACAATTTTCTTACTGAGAGGGAGCTGGCACAGCGCCAGAGCCAGGTGCGTGAGTATTATGCCAACACGCTCCCTCGACTTCATGAGGCGCAGCAAAGGGCGGCTGAGCATCTGGTGTCCCGTATCGAGTTTTCCCGGATTCTTGAAGCCGAAGGGCCGAGCCGTTGGCCCATGCTAACGGCTTTTCTGAATGCGCAGTGGGAGTTCTCGGCGTTCTCCAATATGGTAGTTCTGGATGCAGACCATCGCGCATTGTTCAGCTATGGATCCGAAGCCAACACCCTGCGCGAACTGGCGATCAACGCTGAAACGATCTGGTTGTATGTGCCGCAATATCGACAGTTCTACCGAATCCATCGTGTACCGCTCTGGCTGGGCGTTCAAGGGCAGGGGGAAATGGTGATGTTCAAAAGCCTCTCCAACTCTTTGCTGCGCGAGCTGGTCATTCCGAAAACGCATTTAAAACTGGTCTATAAAGGCCAGGTCATGGCGGAGTCGGATGATGGGGTCTTTCAGTTGGAGAACCCCGCACAGTATTTACATATAGATATCCCCTGGACCCAGAACGGGGTGGGTGAACAACCCATGCTGGTTGCATACCACAGCCTCAAAGACATATTCCCATTTTCACAGTACGTGATACGCCCGGTCATGGTATCGGGCGTGATCGTTGTTTTGTTCTGGTTTGGTTTGGGGCGCTGGCTGAATCAGACGACTCGGCGAATCGAATCACTGGGAGAAGGCGCGCGGTATTATGCAAATGGCCACGATCGAAGCGCGCTGGGTGCGATTTTGAAGCCGGCATACTTCCAAGATGATGAGGTCCGTGTGACGGCGCAGGCATTCGAAGATCTGGTCCAAACGATAGAGGCGCGCGATCAGGAGCAGAAAAGCTATCTGGATACGCTGGCCCTTCTGGAAGAAGCGGTCATTGAATTCGATGCAAAGGGCCGAATTCAGCGAGCCAGCCCAGGTTGGGGCAGGCTATCGCGCCAAGATGACAGTCTTGGGCATCAACTCAGTGAATTTATATACAGCGAAGACATACCCGTACTGACCTCGCGCATCAACGAACTGATCGAAGGCCGAATGAGTTCGGCAACACTGCGCTTGCGTTTGCTTACCCAAACCGGACAGGGGCAGGAAATTTGGGTCGAGGCCAGATTGCTGGCTTTTAGCAATACGCAGGGCGAGGTGGATAGTATTCGTGGCGTACTACGGGATATCACGCAGACGCATTTGCACGAAAAACAGATTACCCACATGGCCTTGCATGATGCGCTAACTGGCTTGCCTAACCGAGTTCTGTTGGAGGACCGTTTCCAGGTGGCCTTGCGTCTGGCTGCTCGGCACAACGACAAAGTAGGGATTTTCTTCATCGATATCGACCATTTCAAGATGGTCAACGATACGCTTGGTCATAAGGCAGGGGACCGTCTTTTGGTGGCCTTCTCACACCGCCTTTCCGGGCAGCTTCGTTCTGGCGATACTTTGGCACGCTGGGGCGGCGATGAGTTTGTTCTATTGTTGCCCGAAATGAACGATGGAAATGGAATTCGTAAAGTTGCCGAAAATGTGGTGACCACCATGCAACAGCCGCTTGATTTGGATGGCAGCGAAACGCGCGTGACATTCAGCATGGGCGCAGCCATTTTTCCTATCGATGGCGACAATATGGAGACACTGTTTTCCCATGCTGACCGAGCCATGTTCTATGCCAAGGCGCAAGGCCGAAATCAGGCTTGCTTCTTCCAGGACATGACCAGCAAGGGTATTGGCAAGAAGGATCTGTATATCCAGAACCGTCTTGCAGCAGCGATTGACCAGCAGCGCATCCAACCGTGGTTCCAGCCTATCGTGGATGCGGCAAGCGGTCGCTGCACGTCTGTCGAAGTGCTGGCCCGTTGGCAGGATGAGGAGCATGGTTGGATCAGTCCTGCTACATTCATTCCGATGGCTGAGAACCTGGGGCTGATTCATGAACTGAGCAAGCAGATCATCTTGTCCAGCCTGGATGCGCTGAGCGGGATAAAAGCCAATGGCTTTGGCATTCTGTTGGCCGTGAATATTTCCAAGCGATTGCTGTTTATTCGCTCATTCACGCAGTGGTTGCTCGATGAAGTTGCGAAACGGGGGTTGGTGCCCGGTCAGATCGTTCTGGAAGTAACTGAGAGTGTGGCGCTCAATGATGTGGAACGGGGTGCCATCCGTGTTCAGGAATTGCGACAGGCAGGATTCCTGATTGCAATTGATGACTTTGGAACAGGTTATTCCTCTCTGTCGCAACTCCATGAAATGAATGCGGTCGAACTGAAAATTGATATTTCTTTTGTGCGTCGACTGAATGATCCTGCAGGTCGCAGCCTGGTTCAGGCCATCGTGAACATGGCCCATGCCTTGAACTTGAAAACGGTTGCTGAGGGGGTTGAAACGCAAGAGGCTGCAGATACGCTGATGAAAATGAACGTCAGTTGTCTTCAGGGATATTTATTCGGCAAACCCATGCCGCTGGATCAGTTTGAAACCTGGCTTCAGGTCAATGCGCAAACGTGTCTGAGTGGCGATGAGGCAAGCTGCCTGCCCTTGGATGCATCCAAGGCAGGTTGACCTGTTTTTCATACTGGCCTAGACGTTACCCCATCACCTGCCCATGCTCCCGCGTGTCATGGAACGCGACCTTGGGCCAGCGTTCCTGCGCCAGCGATAAATTCACCCGCGTATCCGCCAGATAGACCAGATTGCCGTCGACGTCCCTGGCCAGTTTCAAGGTGTTGGCCTTGGTGAATTCGGCCAGATGCGCAGCATCGGGGCAGGTAACCCAGCGCGCGGTATAGATGCCGGCGTTCTCGAAGCTGGCATCGACCCCATATTCGGAGCGCAGGCGATGGGCGACGACTTCAAACTGCAGCTGGCCGACTGCGCCGATCAGTAGCGTGTTGTCGGCAAACGGTTCGAAAACCTGTACGGCGCCTTCCTCGCCTAACTCCAGCAGCCCTTTGTTCAGCTGCTTGGCGCGTAGCGGGTCACGCAGGCGCGGGCGGCTGAACAGTTCGGGAGCGAAGTAGGGGATGCCTTTGTATTGCAGCGCTTCACCTTCGGTGAGGGAGTCGCCGATGTGCAGCTGGCCGTGGTTGTGGATGCCGATGATGTCGCCGGCCACCGCGTCTTCCATGCGGGTGCGCTCGTTGGCCATGAAGACCACGGCATTGGCGATTTTCATGTCCTTGCCGGTGCGGCGGTGGCGCACTTTCATGTTGGGGGTGTAGCGGCCGGAACAGACGCGGAAGAAGGCGATGCGATCGCGGTGCTGCGGATCCATGTTGGCCTGGATCTTGAACACGAATCCGGTGAATTTGGGCTCGGTGGGGTCGACCACGCGCTCGACGGCTTCGCGCGGCAGCGGCGACGGCGCCCAGTCGGACAGCGCGCGCAGCACTTCGCGCACGCCGAAATTGTTGATCCCGGAACCGAAAAATACGGGTGATTGCTTGCCAGCGAGAAAGTCGTCGAGATTGAAAGTTACTCCGGCGCCGCGCACCAATTCTATTTCGGACAACAGGGTATCGGCTTCGAGCGGGAAGCGCTCGCGCAAGGCTGCATCGCCCAGGCCTTTCAGTGATTCGAACTGCTGGCCGGCATTTTCCTCGCCAGCCTTGAAGCGCAGGATCTCGTCGTGAATCAGATGGTAGACGCCCTGAAAGCGCTTGCCCATGCCGATCGGCCAGGTCACCGGCGCGCAGTGGATTTTCAGGATCGATTCGATTTCGTCGAGCAGATCCAGCGGATCGCGTACTTCGCGGTCCATCTTGTTGATGAAGGTGATGATGGGCGTGTTGCGCAGGCGGCACACTTCCAGCAGCTTGATGGTCTGTTCTTCCACGCCCTTGGCGGCGTCGACCACCATGATGGCCGCGTCCACGGCGGTGAGCACGCGGTAGGTGTCTTCCGAGAAATCCTTGTGGCCGGGCGTGTCGAGCAGGTTGAAGACGCAGTCACCGTAGGCGAACTGCATCACCGAACTGGCGACCGAAATGCCGCGCTCCTGTTCGACCGCCATCCAGTCTGAGGTGGCAAACTTGCCGCTTTTCTTGCCTTTGACGGTGCCGGCCATCTGGATCGCGCCGCCAAACAGCAGCAGCTTTTCCGTCAGCGTGGTTTTACCGGCGTCGGGGTGCGAGATGATGGCAAAGGTGCGGCGCTTCTTGACGTCGCGCATCAAGGCTGGGCCGCCGGTTGACGCCGGCGAAGTGGGTGTGGGTTCCATCGGGGAGAGCGAACTGATTGAAGGCAGTCCGCAATTTTAAGCTATTTACTGCGGGTTGCCGTTATGTCGGCTGAAGCGGAACGCGCTACTGCCAGATTGTCTGGATCGTCCCCAAGCAAGCGTAAGGTTTTGCGAGGCAGCAGAGGGGAAGTCCCCTCCTGCCTGGCCCTAGTCACATTTGCAGTTGCTGGCGGGTTCTTTGACGCGCTTCCCGGATTTTTTCGTGCGGGGTTTGACCAGATTGGGCACGCTGGCATTTTTGGTGGACAGTACCTGCTCGCGCTGGATTTTCCAGTGATCGCCCTCGCGCACCCATTCCATGTGCTTGCCGACTTCATCACGGTAGTTTGCAGACGTGTAGGTCTGGCTGAAGTCGGTGATGGCCTTGTTGGCGTCGGAAGTGTTCACTTTCAAGTCACTGATTCCGACCGTGATGTTCCCCGGCTTGCCCAGTCGAACCGCACGTTCGCTTGACCATTTCGCCATCGACACGCCATCTTCCGGTGCAAAGCGCTTGGCGTAATAGCCCCGGTAAAGCGGGAAGTCCTTGGCAGACCAGGCCGCAGCCCATCCTGCAACAGCTTGCTGAATGGTTTCGGGGGGCGGCGCTACCGGAGCCGGTACCATCGCTTTGGCAGCGCCGGTATCGGTCTTGTGTGGGGTGAGTGCCGCCATGCTCGTTTTCACCAGTGGTGCCTCGGCCGGACACTGGTTGGCAACGTTCACTTCCTGCCGATCATGGCCCAGTTCCTGGGCGGTGGGCATGCCGTCTCGCCCAACCTGCAGCGCCGACATCAGTTTGCCCATGCCGCCCAAGGTGCGCGCATAGGCGATGGCATAGTCGTAGGACGCATTGACGTAGGCACGACGTGATTGAAAGTATTCGTTTTCGGTGTCGAGCAGGTCGAGCAGGCTGCGCTGTCCGATGTCGTATTGCTTGCGATAGGCTTCGCGTGCTTTTTCGATTGCCAGTTGGTGCTGGTCCAGAAACCCCAGTTGCAGAGACAGATTCTGGATGTCATCGAAGGCAATTGCCACGGTCTGGCGAATTTCCCGGCAAGCCTTGTCGCGCAAATCTTTCGTGAGTTCCAGTCGTTCTGCATATTGGCGCACCAGGGCACGATCGGAGCCGCCCTTGAACAGGTTGTAATTCAGGACGACTTCAACAATCTGGTCATCCCGCCGTCCCGCCACGCCGCTGCTGTTGTATGCAATTTCCTGGCTGGCGCGCAGATCGACGCGAGGCAGGAAATTGGCCTGGCGACCGTGCGCCTCGGCCTCAGCGGCACGCACGTTCTGAATGGCGGCATTGAATGCTGGACTGTCTTGAAAGGCCAGATTTAGCGCTTCTTCAACTGAGGGCGGGATCCCTTGCTGGAGTAATTCGGGTGCGGCCATTTCATCGGATGGCAGCTCGCCCACAATCCGCTGGTAGCGCGCAGTGACGTCGTGCAGGTTACTGTATTCAGTCAGGACATTCGATTGCGCCAATGCCAGGCGGCCGCCCGCCTGCTCGAGGTCAACTCGTCGTCCCACACCTGCCTGGACGCGTTGCTGAATCTGATTGAATACCTGCTCGTGCTGGGTCAGGTTTTCCTGTGCCAGGCCGGATAATTCACGGTAACGCAGAACATCCATGTAGGCGCGTGAAGCCTCCAGTGCGGTCGACTCCGATGCGTCAAGCAGCTCGAAATAGCGTACCAGTTTGGCATGGGCCAGTCTGGTGACTTCGTCACGGGTGGCAAAGCCATCGTAGAGCATTTGGTTGAGTGACAGCGTCGCCCCGCGACGGGTCAGGTCGGTCGTGGGCAGGCTTGGCTGCGACAGGCTTTCGCGACCCACACCCGCGTTGAGGTCCACACGCGGAAAGTAGCCACCACGGGCGACTTCCTGTTCAGACTGGGAAGACAGAAAAGTATGCCAGCGAGCCTGTACATCTGGATTGCTCACAATCGCCTTTTTAACCGCTTCCTGCAGGGTGTTGACTGGCTGCGCAGCCACACTGGCCGAAAAAAAGCCTATGAACGATACCAGCAGTGCGATTTTTCTATTTGACATTCCTTCAGCCTTGTTCAGCTCGTCCGATAACAGTATTAGTGGAACAATACGGTATTTCCCGAGCAAAATTTATACCAAGCTCGTGTTTAATAATAATTTACCCCGCCTGTGCGAACAGATATCAATTCAGGAAACAATTAATGCTTCACGGTAAATCCGGTTTTGTTGCGGTATTCAGGGGGTTGATTGTCGTTTGTCAGCGTTTTTTCGCATTATATGGACAAACTTCGGGCGATCAGTCCCGATAACCAGCCTGATGCAGATTCGCCGCGCCATGCAGAGGTGCACACAATGGATGATAAAACCCGGATTGTTCAGGTTAGCCATTTTGGGCACGTTCAGCGTCAGTCTGGCGGTTGCGAGCGTTGAAATGGACCGAATGCTGTTGCTGGCCAGCCAGCGTTATGGCGATTCCGGGGCGGCCGCAGTCATGGCCTGGCGCGGACTGCTGACATCGTCAGCCAGTCAGCCCGAGGTGGCCAAATTGCGACAGGTGAATGATTTCTTCAATCGCAGGACCCGTTTTGGCGAAGACAGTGAGATATGGGGCATGTCAGATTACTGGGCGACCCCGCTTGAAACGCTGGGTCGTGGCGCAGGGGATTGCGAGGATTTCGCGATTGCCAAGTATGTGACCTTGAGCTTGCTGGGGATCCCCCCCGGGAAGATGCGGCTGACCTACGTCAAGGCGCGCATTGGCGGACCCCAAAGCAGCATTGTTCAGGCCCACATGGTCCTCAGTTATTATCCGGCACCCGAAGCCGAGCCTTTGGTGCTGGATAATTTGATATCCGACATTCGCCTTGCATCCCGTCGACCCGACCTGACCACGATCTTTGGTTTTAACGCGGAAGGCCTGTGGGTGGGCGGGGCAACGCCTCGTGTGGGCAATTCATCGCAACGCCTTTCCAAATGGCAGGCTGTGCTTGCCAGGATGCGGGAAGAAGGAATCGAATGAAACACCTTTTGCTCAGGGAAATCGCATGACACTTACCAAACAACTCTGGCTTGCCATAGTGGCAATCATGACTATCGCGTTCGGTATCAGTTTTCTGGTCAGTGCATGGTCTGCAAAAAACTATCTGGAAGATCAGCTGCGGGTGAAAAATCTCGATAACGCCATCTCCCTGGCCCTGTCGATGTCCCAAATGGAAAAGGACCCGGTGCTGGTCGAACTGCTGGTTTCGGCCCAGTTCGATATTGGCCATTACAAAAGCATCAAGCTGACTTCACCAACCGGCAAGCTAATGCTGGAAAAAGAGAGTGATGTCGTGGCGGATCAAGTTCCCGCCTGGTTCGTCAACCTGATCCGGATTTCCAGCGATCCGGGTATCGCTCAAGTTCAGGATGGCTGGCGTCAGTATGGCACCCTGGCCGTGATCAGCAGCAACCGCTTTGCCTATCAGGCGTTGTGGAACGGCAACATGAAGCTGCTGGCCTGGTTTTTGGCCAGCGCGCTGTTCGCGGGCTTGATCGGAACCCTGATCCTGCGTTTCATTACCCGCCCTTTGGGAGATTTGGTAAATCAGGCCGAAGCCATTGGCGGACGTCGATTCATCATCATCAAGGAACCGCGTACGCGCGAATTTCGCAGCGTGGTACGGGCCATGAACGCATTGTCCGGCCAGGTGCGCGGCATGCTGGACGAAGAGTCCGGGCGGCTGGAGCAGTTGCGTCGCGCTGCGCAGCAGGATGCGTTGACGGGCCTGTTGAACCGCGACCATTTCCTGAAAAAGATTCAATATGTTCTGGCGGATGAAAAATCTGCCCCTTCCGGCGCGCTCTTCATTCTGCGCCTGCCCGAACTTATCAAGCTGAACAAGGAACTGGGGCGTGAAGCCACTGATGCCTTGCTGCAACGCGTGGCCACGGCGTTGCTGGAATCCTGTCCGGACGAAAACTGCCTGATTGGCCGGTTGAATGGCGCCGACTTTGCAGTCCTTGCGCCTGATGTCGACATGATCGATGACTTGACCCGCCAGATAGCTGCCCGGGCCTTGTTATCCATTAATGACCCGAGTGCAGCAGTGGAGCATGCCGTGCTGTTGGGCGCGGCGGTGTATCGCCATGGTGATGCAGTGTCCCAGGTGCTGTCGCGTGCTGATATGGCATTGGTCCGCGCCGAGCAGGAAGGCGGCAGCGCAGTTGAATCGGGAGAACTGAATGTTGAGTGGAAGCCGGCTGCCAGCCTGATGTCCGCCTGGCAAGTTCTGATCGAGACCGCCCTGAATCTGAAACGGGTGCAGTTTGTGACTTATCCGGTTCTGAATGGCCAGGGCGCACTGATTCACTACGAGGCGCCTGCCCGCATGCAGATTATTCAGAGCTCCTTATGGTTGCCTGCCCAGGAGTTCATGCCCTGGGCCAGCCGGCTGGGCCTAATTGAACGCATAGACGAAGCGGTATTCGACTATTCGTTTGCCTGGATGGATACAAATGAAGGATCGGTGTGTATCAACGTGTCACCCCAGACCGTGTGTGATCCGGTGCTGACGTCGCGTTATTACCATGCGCTCAAACGCAGGCCGCAGATTGCGCAGCGGCTCTGGATCGATATTCCCGAATTTGTTGCCTACCGGCATGCACGTGAGTTCCGCGTTTTCTGCAGCACACTCAAGTCGCTGGGCTGCAAGATCGGCCTGGAACACGTTGGCAACCATATCTGCCACATTGGCGAACTGTATGACGTGGGGCTCGATTACCTGAAAATCGACAGCACGATCATTCGGGACATCGATCAAAGTCAGGGTAACCAGACCTTCCTGCGCGGCTTGTGCACCATCGCGCATACCATGGGCATGATGACGATCGCCGAAGGGGTGATGAATCAGCAGGAGGCCGTTTGTCTGAAGGACCTGGGATTCAAGGGCATGACGGGTCCGGGAATCGTGCTCGACTGAAGGCGTTGTTGGCCACAGTCATGGCGGCAACGATGGCCGCTATCAAATCGTCCCGTCGTAATCACCGAGCAGGTTGAGCGATCCGAGCGACTGACGCATGGAGCGGCGCTCCATCAGTTTTTCCTGCGCCGGCACGGGCAGGTCGGTGAAGCGAATCACATCGCGGTCGATCAGCAGATCAATCAGATCCTCCAGAACCCGAACCAGCCGCATGTCGGATTGCTGCAACGTGCTTTGTTCCAGCCCCATTCGGTTGATGAACTCGATCAGTTCTGGCGAATTGGGCGGGACTTCCTCAAAGCCTTCACTTGGTTCAAGGTTGACCGTAATGATTCGGCCGGATTCGTCGCGCTTTACATACGACATTAGAAATGTCTCCTGTCTGAGCCCGTTTACGGTACCTGAAAACGGATTCGTCATTGGCTTTAGTCGGTTAGCAGTTTTCCCTTGGTCAGCAGATCCTGGATGATCTGCTGATCGGTGGTCATCGATCCGACCAGATTGATGTTCTGGAGAACAATGGTCTGGTCTTCAGCAGCACCTGTAAAGCCGCTCACAAAACCGCCTGTGGTGCTGATGTGAAGTGTCGTGGTGGTGCCGGATGTATCGAAGTGCAGGTAACTCGCCAGATTGCCGGTGCCCGTTGTGTGGTTCTCACCAATGAGCAGGTCGCGCAAGTCGAGTATATCGCCGCCCGAACCAGCAACTGCAGTGTTGAAGTCTGTCACTGTGTCTACTGCCGGGCTGACTTTGCTGCCGCCATCACTCAGTTCCCAACGGAAGACGTCTGCGCCGAGCCCCCCGGTGAGGGTGTCGTTGCCAGGGCCACCGATCAGGGTATCGTTGCCGGACCCGCCGTCGAGGATGTCGTTGCCGATGCCGCCTCTGAGGATATCGTTGCCGTCTTCACCGTACAGCGTGTCGTTGCCCGCCCCACCGTCGAGTGAATCGTCACCACTGCCCGCATAGATCGTATCGTTGCCATTCCCCCCCTGGATAATATCGTTGCCGGCTCCAGCGTAGATTGTGTCGTCGCCATCGCCCCCATTCAGATAGTCATTGGCGCTCGTACCCGTCAGCGTGTCCATGCCGCTAGTGCCGACAATCGTGTTGGTGATGACATTCAGGGTCAGCCCTGCACTGGACGTGTCTCCATTGCTGTCTGTCAGGCTGTAGGTAACGTGTTCGGGGGCCACTGCGGCAGCGCTGGTGTTGGTGAGCACAGGCGTGAAACTGATATTGTTGATGTCAGCGTAGGTCACGCCGGCGAAAGAGTTGCTGGCCTGGATCGTCATCGAGCCGATGTTGCTATAACCCGCCGGCATCGTCACCGTGTTCTCGCCGACGCTGCTGAATTGACCCAGCAAATGACCGTCCACGCTGTAGAGGGTGTAAGTCAGTGCATAAGCATCGGATGACGAACTGACCAGATTGCTGCGTGAGGGATCCACGAAAATGCTGATGTCCTGTACCCCGTTGGCATATTTGGTGGGATCAAAAACAACGCGCAAAGTTTCCAGGTTATCCAGATAATTGCTGGTTGAGTTGCCCCCCGTCACGTTGACGCCCCGGTTGGTGTAGCTGACAGTCGATGGCGTGGTCGAGTCGTAGAACGTGACGCTTTGCACGGCCGCGATAGCGGTACTGCCGCCCGTCACCGTGACTGAGGCCACGCCGGTATACGGCAGCATGGTGACGGTATTCTCAAGTCCGTTGGTCATGCTGCCAAGCAGATTGCCCGCGGCATCGTACATTTTGTAAATCAGGTTCGTTGACCCCGTGGCGCTGCCGGACAGGTTGCTGGCGGACGCGTTGATGGTCAGCGCAATATCCGACACACCATTGGGGTGGGTGGCGGCCGAAAAATTCAGCACTAGGGTTTCCGTGCCATTGATAAGTGACTGATTGGTTCCAGATTCGCCGCCACTGCTCACACCCGTTCCCGACGAGGTATAGACCGGTGTGCCGGAAACCGCCCCACTGGAAGTGAGGCCGGATACGGTCAGATGGTTGCCCGATGCCGCGTTTGCGGCACTGGTCAGGTTGACCGTGGTAGCAATCCAGCTATCGGCACTGATGATGAGGCCGCCGGTGCTGACATTACCGGTGCTGGTGAGATTGACTGACACAGGCGAAGCCAACAAGGGTACGGGTAGCGCTGCTGTAGGCGGGGTGTAATTGTAAAAACCGGAATCGCCGAATACCAGCTTTTGTCCGCCACTGCTGGCATTCCATGTCAGTGAGCCATTGTTGATGGTGTAGTTGAAGCCGCTGCCACTGCCGCTCGAGTTGGCTGCGGTATAAACGCCACCGGACCATGTGCCAAGGATAAAGTGCGTGCCATGAAAGTCGACGGAAGTCACTTTTGCATTGTCGACAATGGTGTCCACGCCTCTTCCCTGAGCGCTGAGGCTGGTCACGGCTGCAGTACTCAATCCGCCATCGGTACCCTGTCCAGTCACCACATTCCCTTCCATGAAGGTGTCTTTGGCAAACATGGTATCGGTGTCGTCTCGCGCAATCGGCACACCGTTGATGATCGAGATAGTCTGGGTCGCCGATGCGGTATCTCCATCACGGTCGATCGCCGTGAAGGCTATATCGAACTGGGTTCCCTGGGGCGCCGCGCCTTGTGAGAAATACGTGTAGTCGCCGGTTTTGAAGTTGAATACCAGCGTGCCATAGGTAAATCCCTGGCTGCTGTTCAGCGTCAGAATATTACCTGTGATCGGGAACCCCGTCAGGTAGGTGCTGTTCTGCGTAATCTGGTTGGTGAGGGCATTGTAGCTAAACGTCACATCCTGATCGGGGATCAGGTCCGGATCGTTGCTGTCCAGTTTGATCGTGATCTGGCTGATGTTTCCGCCATCCGCGCCAAAATTCACGCTCTGCATGTTGGCCGTGCTCAGCAGGTTGCCGCCGAAGGCATGCGGTATCGTGGCAAGCAGGGTGCTGTTGAGTTGGCTCAGATCGGGCACGATGATGGCGGGATCTTTCACGCCATCGCCCATTGCATCCACATTATTGATTGCATTCAGGCTGGTGAAGTCGACGATGCCGGTGCCGATACCGACTGCGTAGGATTGAATGGTTGAGTTGGCAGCCAGGTAGTTTTGATAGTTGGTTATCCCTGTGGCCGTGGTGCCGGTGGTGGGGACTCCATCAGACAGGAAATATACGACATTTTGCCGGCTGGCATCGGGCGTGGCGCCGAGGGTGCTGCGCACCAGGTCAAGTGCAGCTTGATAGTTGGTGCTACCACCGGCAACGGGCACCGGACCGGAGAGACCAGCCACAGCCGAGTCTTGTGTCGTATAGGTTCCCACCAACGCGGCACTCGAACTGAAATCGATAAAATTGACGACGACGTCGGCAGACTGACCGAAGTACGCGCCCACCAGCGAAGCCAGTGCAGCCTTGGCCATGTCCAGACGGGTGGTGACGCCGCCACCGGCCACTGTTGCATCCATACTGCCCGAAATGTCCAGCACCACCGTAATGGTGTACTTGGTCATCGGCGTCTCCGGGATCTGCACGGTCTGACTGGTGGCCGTGGGCCTGTCATCCTGGATGACAACGTTCAGGTTGGCCGAAACGTTGTTGCCGGCGTAGCTGTAGGAATCCGTCACGCTGGTGTCTGTTGCCGAGCCGGGTAAACCATTGGTTGCAGCTTTGGTGAGCGTATAGGTATAGGCGCCTGTGGCGGCGGTGACAACCAGGGTGCCATGTGAGCCTGATGCGGAGTCGGGAATCGTGATCAATCCGCCGCTGGCCGTGTACGTCGTCCCGTTGAAGGTGACGCTGTTAACACTTGTATTGGTGACGTCATTGGTCAGCAGATTGCCGGTTGCCACGGTCGTGCCCCCTCCGGTTCCCGCCGGAAGTGCGGACTCTTGCACCGTGGCCAGGTCATCGCGCGAGTTGTAAACTTGGAGCTTGACCGTAGCAGTGCTGGTTTGCAGGTCATCGTCGCGCAACGTGTACGTGAAGGAGGTCGTGCCCGTGGTTGACGGCGTATAGGTGTAGGTGCCGTTTCCGTTATCCACCAGCGAACCGTTGCCAGGCGTTGTAAAGGATACGATGGCAGCATGGTCAAACAGGGTGTCGTTAGCCAGCAACGCAGCCTTGCTGATAATGATGGGTGTGCCCAGTACCGTGCTGAACGAATCATTCACTGCCACCGGTGTTCCATCGTTTACCGGCGTGACATTGATCGTCGCCGTTGCGTTTGTTGAACTGGCGCCATTGTTATCAACAGCTTTGTAAACGAAGTTGGTGGAGCCATTCCAGTCTGCGAGGGGCAAGAAATACAGGGTGAGGCTGTTTCCACTTGCGGCCAGAGCGGTGCCGGTCGGCACTTGTTGCGTCATTGCCGCATCCAGATAAAGCTGCCCGTTGGCCGGCGTAGTGGACAGTATGAAGCTCGCCACTGTGCCATCCACATCGGTACCCGTAATAGTGACGGGGATCAGTGTGTCTTCATTGCCCGTTTTAACTACCGCGTTTGCGATCGGTGCATCATTGGTGCCGAGGATGTTGATCGTGATGGTGGAGGTGGTGCCGTCGGCCGAAGTAACCGTGAGGGTATCGGTATAGGTGGTGCCGGCGACGAAC
>CAJDTZ010000021.1_pt1 | contig 16188 bp, 11 predicted proteins | sample 7390551 | NCBI WGS metagenome assembly CAJDTZ01 (sample SAMEA7055662, study PRJEB34461) | soil metagenome | biome: terrestrial ecosystem; feature: Peninsula; material: soil | place: Antarctica | collected 2016 | reverse complement strand
GCCTCCACCCGCACCGGCTGAAACGTGCCCGCACCCACGTGCAGCGTCACCTGCGCCGTGCGCACACCGCGTTCGCGCAGCGTTGCCAGCATTGCGTCATCAAAATGCAGCCCGGCCGTGGGCGCTGCCACCGCACCGGGCGCGTTCGCGTACACGGTCTGGTAACGCGCCTCGTCGTCCGTGGTCGGCGTGTGTGTGATGTAGGGGGGCAGCGGTAGTTGGCCCAGTTGGTCCAGCACCGCCAGCACCGGGCGCGGAAAGCGCAGCCGGGTCATATCGTCCTGGCGCGCCAGCACGTCCACGGCGACATCGTCGGCCAGGTGGATCTGCGACCCCGGCTGCGGTGCATGGCTCGCGCGGATGAACGCCAGTGCCTCGAATTCGTCGGTTACCCGTTCCACCAGCAGTTCCACCTGGCCGCCGGAGTCCTTGTGGCCAAACAGCCGCGCCTTGATCACGCGGGTATCGTTCATCACCAGCAGGTCATCGGGGCGCAGCAACGTGGGCAACTCGCTGAACAGACGGTCGGCAAGCTGACCGTCTGCGTCGACGTGCAGCAACCGGCTGCCGCCGCGCACTGCGGGCGGAAACTGCGCAATCAACTCATCCGGCAAATCAAAATCAAAATCGGCAACGTGCATGGGGCGCGATTATAGCTGTCCGCCTTGCAGGAGACAGCCCGAATCGGTGATAATGCGCGGCTTCTGTCGCCGGACACGTTCGTGTCAGGCCTCTTTGCCGGGATGGCGGAATCGGTAGACGCAGCGGATTCAAAATCCGCCGCTGGTAACAGTGTGGGGGTTCGAGTCCCCCTCCCGGCACCAATGAATACGCGGGTTTTGTGGTTTTCACGCGCCCCGGGACTTCTACAATTCCGGGCTGACTTCTAAAATTATTTAGTCCGGTGAACCGGTCACTTGTACTCAGGTCAGCTGATCCCGCTAATATGTCGTCATGACGATCATTTCGGATCCGCCAGAGCTTAAGGGCTTTGACTCAATGCTCGTGGATCTGTACGTCAACGAGCTGTGGTCTCTTGCCTTGTCTGTAAAGAGTCATTGCGAGAGCGTATTTACGCTTGCAAAATCATCGGATGCTACTGGTGGGCACTATCTGGCAATTAAACCTGATGTGCATAAGATTATTGCGTCTTGCCTGGCTGATGCCGCCAACTTTAAGAAGCTAATTTATACGGCTTCGTCTCGGCAAAAGGCCGAATCCGATAAGGTGTTCAAGCTGCGGCAATATCGGGCAAAGATGCTTCGGGAAGCACTCCAAGGCGTCTCGCTGGACGAGTTGTTGAGCGCCAAAGTTCGCAACACAATTCAGCACTTTGACGAATACTTAGATCAAGCTGTGGTTGCTCTTAGCGATGTAAAATCCAGAAAATCACCTTGGGCTGGCTACAACTTGGTGGTGTCGACGCTCAGTGTTTGTGACCCACCTGTGCATCCAATCCGCGTCTATGTTGCGGATGACCGAACGTATTACAATTTTCGATGGTCTGTGAACATGCAGCGCCTCCACGATGAGGCAAGTTCTGCGGCAGAAAAACTTAGCAAGCACCAATCTGTTCATGGGTTACCTGAACCGGGTGGTGCAATTCTTCGCTTTTAGGAATGGCTTTTAACATTTCCTTCCATCTGGTTGCCTTCGGCAGAAAGTGACGTTTGACAGGTTTTCATGCTTGATCATGTCCCCGTTAATAACGTTATCTTATTATGCATCCTTTGTTTGTTCTGTTGAGCTTTAGAGTTCAGGCGGATGGCACAAAAGAAAACCCGCCGTATGGGCGGGTTTGTTTAGTTTACTCGCAGTTTATTAAGCTGCTTTCCGATGTCTGGGGGCTTTTGTTTTCTCGCATCCCTCCCCGCCTGTCTTCTGCACTCTGAGTTTTTCAGAGACGATGTCATTCCATATCTTCTTCTTTTCGCCTTCTATGAATCGTTGCAGAATTTGCTTCATCAGAGTTTGATAACCAATCTCGTTGCTGAAAGTGGCGATGGCCTTTAGGTCGTCAATCATCGACCTTTGCATGCGAATTGAAATGAGCTGTGTGCCTGCAGCCTCATCGATTTCATTTTCAATACCGCTTTTGTCGACCTTAACGTAAGCTTCCTCTGCGCCCAAAGTCCGATCTTCCCACGCCTCATCGGTCGAAGGGATTTTTGACTTAGTCATGGTGCTCTCCAGGTGATTTCTAAATAACTTGAATACGGTCTTCGCGACTGCAGCCGATACTGTAATTACAATATCGGCTAAATGTTTCGAATTCTTAAGATGATTTTAGTTCATTTTCCGTACTTCTCGTAGATACGGCACTCGTCTGCGTTAGCGGGGTAGGCCGTGCGAAGATATATCTTATCATCCTTCAAAATGAAGGCGATCTTGAGTTTCTTGCCCAAATCCGTCTCCGATACGAACCATCGAGTAGGAGGGTCGCTGGCGTGTTCTTCTCTTGTGTCGAGAAGAAATCCACCGCACCGGTTGGCGAAACACTCATGCACTTCAACTGGCGTCACATCGTGCTTAGTTGCCAACTTACATTGGATGCCTTCAGAGATGATGATCTTCGCCATAAATGAGATTTGGGTTATTTCGACTGTTTATTGTATATACATTTATGCATATATGTAAAGCACTATTTTTCAATATGTGTATATACATAATTTATTGTGGTGTGTGGTGGACAGGAAGGTGGATTGTGATTCCAATGGGGGCGATAAGTTTCTACAAATTATTAAGTCCTAACGTAGCAAAGAGGTTTGGCGGAGTTATTTCTGCTATCGATTGTAGGATTGCCAGTCGCTAAATCCTTGTCTTGTTGGACTTCACGTACAGCTTCAAAATCCGCCGCTGGTAACAGTGTGGGGGTTCGAGTCCCCCTCCCGGCACCAATAGATACAATGAGTTAGCAGCGCATCACGTTAGGCTGCTGAGTCCAAACCCTAGCCGTTCCAACTGCGTGTCAAGTGAGACGCAGAAATGGCATCAGCTCGTAAGCTACCTTCAGGCAAGTGGAATGTTCGGATTGCAGCATGGCCAAGGCATCACTTATCTCCTCTCATTTCATTTTGTAACCTGAATCTGAAGAAATGAATCGAACCCTGATCTTTGATGGGTATTGATTGGAGACATTTTCAGCGTCGGCATTGTCGAGCGCTTGCTTTGCGAGCACAGTTACTACTTCGGTGCTGCGTATTATCCTGCTTCATGCGTGGCACTATTTGGGTGCATCTTTGTCTGTTCTGCGGTGGTATCGGTTGGCTTATGACGGGTTCAAGCAGATTTAACGGTTGTTTCATCAGCAGCTTCTTCGTGTTTTTCTATACTTCCTAATTGCTTATGCACCGCATGGAAGCATATGGCACAAGCGTTGCTTGTCGACTGGTATCAGATCGCTGGCGTGTGACACGTCCAGGGTTCATTAAGGGAGCATGATGTCTTCAGTTGTATCGGAAACGTATGGCGTTGAAGGTGAGACGGGTTCGTTGCACCACGCGGTGTGCCGATTGTTGCGGGCGCATCGAGCGCAGATGGCCGGGCTGAAAATGCGCGACCTGTTTGCAGCCGACCCCACGCGTTTTGAGCAGTTTTCGTTGCAGGCAGGCGATCTGTTGCTGGATTATTCGAAGAACCGCATCACGGACGAAACCATGCATCTGCTGCTGCAACTGGCGGAAGAGGCGGATGTGACCGGCTGGCGCGAACGCATGTTCAGCGGGGACAAGATCAACCACACCGAAAACCGCGCGGTGCTGCATGTGGCGTTGCGCAATCGTAGCAATCGACCCGTCATGGTCGACGGCGAGGATGTGATGCCGAAAGTGAATGCCGTCATCGAACGCATGGGCGTGTTTGCCGAGCAGGTGCGCAGCGGCCAGTGGCTGGGCTACAGCGGCAAGCCCATCACCGACGTGGTAAATATCGGCATAGGCGGATCGGATCTGGGGCCGAAGATGGCAGTGCAAGCGCTGACGCCGTATTGTCATCCGCGCCTGAAGCTGCATTTTATTTCCAATATCGACGGCGCCCATGTGAAGGAAGCGCTGGAAGCATTGAATCCGGAAACCACGCTATTCATCGTGGCGTCGAAAACCTTTACCACGCAGGAAACGATGACCAATGCGCACTATGCGCGTGCATGGTTTCTGGCGCAGGCCCAGGCAGAGTCGCATATCGCGAAACATTTTGTGGCGGTTTCCACCAACCGCGAGGCGGTGACGGCATTCGGCATCGACCCGGCCAACATGTTCGAATTCTGGGACTGGGTTGGTGGCCGTTATTCGCTGTGGTCGGCGATTGGGCTGTCGATCGTGCTGGCGGTGGGGGCGGCGCACTTTATCGAACTGCTGGAAGGCGCCCACGAGATGGACCTGCATTTCCATCAGGCCCCGCTGGCGCAGAACATGCCGGTGATCCTGGCGCTGCTGGGCGTCTGGTACAACAACTTCCTTAATGCCGAGACGCAGGTGATTTTGCCTTACGACCATTACTTGCGCAGCCTGCCGGCCTATCTGCAGCAGGCCGACATGGAATCGAACGGCAAATCGGTCGATCGTGAAGGCGCGCGCGTGGACTATTCGACGGGCGCAATCGTCTGGGGCGCCACCGGCATCAACGGCCAGCACGCGTTTTATCAGTTGCTGCACCAGGGCACCAAACTGGTTCCGGCGGACTTCATCGTGAGCGTCGAGCCGCCCACCGAGTTGTCGCAGCACCACGACATTCTCATCGCCAATTTCCTGGCGCAAACCGAGGCACTGATGCGCGGCCGCACGCGCGAGGAAACCGAGGCGCAAACCGATCAGTTCGTTTCGCACAAGGTGTTTGAGGGCAACCATCCCAGCAATGCGATCCTGCTGCAAAAGCTCACCCCGCATGCGCTCGGTATGCTGATCGCGCTGTACGAGCACAAGATTTTTGTGCAGGGTGTGATCTGGAACCTGAATTCTTACGATCAGTGGGGGGTGGAACTCGGCAAGCAGCTCGCCAGCCGCATCCTGCCCGAACTGCATGCCGATGCGCCGGTGGACAGCCACGACGGTTCGACCAACGCGCTCCTCAATTACGTTCGCCGCATGCGCCAACCCCGCGCGGAATGATAGGTAAATCATGGAGTTGATCGCGGGTGATATCGGTGGAACCAAGAGCTGGCTGGCCTGGGTAAGCGCTGTCTCTCAAGGGGCACAGACGCTTCGCTTCGAGAAGGTGTATGCCAGTGCCGGGTTTGAATCGGCGGGGGCCATGATGCGACAGTTCATTGCTGATGCGCAGGCAGACGTCGCAGTGGAGCGGCTGTTGCTGGCGTTGCCGGGGGCGCTGCATGACCAGCGCGCACGCCTGACCAATCTTGACTGGACGCTCGATGCCGCCGAGTTGCAGCGCGAACTCGGGATTGCCGAAGTGCGTTTCATCAATGATTTTCAGGCCGCCGCTGCGGGGGTGGCGACGTTGACATCTGCCGATGTGATCGCCCTCAATTCGCCGCCTGTCGAACCGGGTGGCGTGCGGGCAATCACCGGCGCGGGTACTGGATTGGGGCTGGCTTTCATGGTGGCCGATGCCGGCGGGCGGTACCGGGAATATGCCACCGAGGGCGGGCATGTCGATTTTGCGCCGGCCAACGCCATGCAGGCGCGATTGCTGGAACGATTGCGCGCAGAATATGACCATGTGTCGTGGGAACGTGTGGTGTCCGGATCGGCCATGAATGATCTGTATCGATTCTGCTGCGCCGAATACCAGCATCCACAACCGGACGTGCCCGTGGATGGGGCCGCATTGGTTGCGTTGGCCCGGTCGGGCAACACCCCGGCCGAAGCGGCACTCGATCTGTTTACCGATCTGTATGGCGCGTGGGTGGGCAATGTTGCGCTGATGTTTCAGCCACGGGGTGGCGTCTATGTCGCGGGCGGCGTGGCCGGACATTTGCAGACGCGCATGCAGTCACCGCGTTTCATGGCGGCAGCAACTGACAAGGGGCGAATGCGCAGCGTGGTGGAGCGCACGCCGATTTTTCTGATTACCTGCAACCGGCTGGGGGTGCAGGGCGCGATCGCACATGCGCTGGCCCCGCCTCAACATGCTTCATCGCATTAATTCAATTCCAATAGGGCAGCAATCAGGAGCGAGACATGACTATTTCGAAGGATGAGCAGGAACGCCTCTACCGTTATTACACCGAGCCGAAGTCGGCGACCGACCTGACCCGCAAGACGCTTGCGCTGGTGCTGGCGGGCGGCGAGGGTTCGCGATTGAGTAATCTGACGGCCTGGCGCGCCAAGCCGGCGGTGCCGATTGGTGGCAAATACCGCATCATCGATTTCCCGCTGTCCAACTGCGTCAACTCGGGCATTCGTCGCATTGGCGTGCTCACCCAGTACAAATCCCATTCGCTGATTCGGCACCTGCAACGCGCTTGGGGCTTCATGCGCGCCGAGATTGGTGAATTCGTTGAAATCCTGCCGGCGCAGCAGCGCACCAACAAGAAGGAGTGGTACCAGGGCACGGCCGATGCATTGTTCCAGAACATCGACATCATGCAGCGCCATCGCCCCGAATATGTGCTGGTGCTGGGGGGCGATCACGTTTACACCATGGATTACTCCGAGATGCTGATGGGCCATGTGCAGAGCGGTGCCGATTTCACTGTCGGCAGCATCGAAGTGCCGGTCAGCGAGGCGAGCGCCTTCGGCGTGATGACGGTGGACGAGGACATGCGCATCACCCATTTCACCGAAAAGCCGGCCCAGCCCGATTCCATTCCGGGCAAACCCGGCATGGCGCTGGTGTCCACGGGCATTTACGTGTTTTCAACGGCGTTCCTGTATCAGACGCTGATTGAGGACGCGGGCGACTCGGGTTCCAGTCACGATTTTGGCAAGGACATCATTCCGTCCAAAATCAATGATTCGCGCGCGATGGCCTACCCTTTCCGCGACAAGGAAAACCTGCCGGCCTATTGGCGCGATGTCGGCACGCTCGATTCCTATTGGCAAACCAATATGGAGCTGTGCTCGGTCGAGCCCGAACTCAATCTGTACGATCGCGACTGGCCGATCTGGACCTATCAGCCGCAATACCCGCCTGCCAAGTTCATTCTGGATGATGACGGCCGGCGCGGCGAGGCGATCGATTCGCTGATCGCCGGCGGATGCATTCTGTCGGGCGCGCGGGTCAAGCGTTCGGTGTTGTTTTTCGCCACCACGGTGGAAAACTACAGCCACGTCAAGGACAGCGTGATCCTGCCCAAGGTCAGCATCGGCAGCAATTGCCGCATCACCCGCACCATCATCGACAAGGGGTGCGTGATTCCGGACGGCACGGTGATTGGCGAGGACCTGGTCGAGGATGCCAAGCGTTTTCATGTCACCCCGGATGGCATCGTACTGGTGACCCCGGCGATGCTTGGCCAGAATTTGTATGCGAGGTTGCAAAACGACTATGACAGCTAAGCCTCTCAACGTGGTGCTGTGCTGGCACATGCACCAGCCGTATTATCGAGAAGGCCTCAAGGGCGCGTATCACCTGCCCTGGGTTTACCTGCACGGTATCAAGGACTACAGCGACATGGCCGCGCATCTGGAGCGCTATCCGGACATGCACGCGGTAGTGAATTTCGCGCCGGTGCTGCTGGAGCAGATGGACGATTACGCACAGCAGCTCGACGTGCTGTTGAAGCACGGCAAACCCACGCAGGATCACATGCTGAATCTGCTGTCCGGCGTCGAGCGGATTCCGTCGGACGCCGGCAGTCGCCAGCGCATCGTTCAGGACAGCCAGCGCTGTCACGCACCGCGCATGATTCAACCGTATCCCGCATTCAGTCGACTGGTCAGGATGACATCCAGCGCAGAGGCGGTGACGACACAGGACAGTGCCAGCACGCAATGGCATCTGAGTTATCTGTCCGAGCAGTATTTTCTGGACCTGCTGACCTGGTATCACCTGGCCTGGCTGGGCAACTCGCTCAGGAAACTGCCGCTGGTGCAGCGGCTGATGGCGCAGGAAAAAAACTACACATCGGCCGACCGTCACGAACTGCTGCATCTGATCCAGCATTGCATGGCCGGTTTGATCCCGCGCTATCGCGCGCTCGCCGAGCGCGGCCAGGTCGAGCTGTCGATGTCGCCTTACGGCCATCCCATCGTGCCGTTGCTGAATGACTTTGCCAACCTGCGCGACGCGCTGCCCGATGCGCCTGTACCGGAATCGCCGGGCTATCCGGGCGGCGAGGCGCGGTCGCGCTGGCATTTGAATCATGGCATCGAGGTGTTCGAGCATTATTTTGGCCGCAAGCCGGAGGGGGTGTGGTTGTCCGAGGGCGGTGTCAGCGAGGATGCGCTGGCGCAGCTGGATGAACTGGGAATCGCCTGGACCGCCACGGGCGAAGCGGTGATGCACAACAGTTGCGTCAAATCGGGGTGCGCCGATGACGCAACGCAAACCAAGAACGCGCTGTTCTCGCCGGCAATAATCGACGGATTCAAAGCCAAGGTGTTTTTTCGCGACGATGGCCTGTCGGATCTGATCGGCTTCAAGTACAGCGACTGGCACGCCGACGATGCCGTGGCCAATTTCATCAACCACCTGGAAAACATCGCCGGTTATTTTGGCGACGACGCGGACCAGCATGTGGCCACGGTCGTACTGGACGGCGAAAATGCCTGGGAGTACTACCCGGACAACGGCCATTATTTTCTGGATGCGCTTTATGCGAAGCTGGCCAGCCACCCCACGCTCAAGGTCAGCACCTTTGCCAAACAGGCCGCCCAGTCCCCCGCCCGGGCAATGAAGCGGCTGGCCGCCGGCAGCTGGGTCTACGGCAGCTTTTCGACCTGGATCGGATCGGAAGACAAGAACTTCGGCTGGGATTATCTGGTCGCAGCCAAACAGGCGTTCGACCACGTGGTGGCCGCCGGCAAGCTGAATGCGGACCAGTTGACGCAAGCAACCCGGCAGCTGGCCGTATGCGAAGGCTCCGACTGGTTCTGGTGGTTTGGCGACTACAACCCGGCAGGCAGTGTCAGCGATTTCGAACAGCTGTTTAGAACCCAGTTGCGCGAGTTGTACCGGATGATCGGCGTGGCGCCGCCCGCGCTGCTGGATGTGCCGGTGTCGAGCGGCGGCGGCTGGGCTGAAAACGCCGGAACCATGCGCAGGAACGTTTGATGAATTTTGATACCCATCGCGCAGGCGTGTTGCTGCACCCCACTTCACTGCCGTCCGGCACGCTGGCGGATGTCGAGCGCTGGCTGGATTTCCTGCAGGCAGCCGGCGTGGGCATTTGGCAGATGCTGCCATTGGGTTTGCCGCTGGGCGGATTGTCGCCCTATCAATGCGCATCGGCGTTCGCCATCAACCCCGCACTGTTTCCGCTGGGGGAAGATTCGGGGCCGCACGCCGACATGCGCCGCTTTGCCGGCTGGCGCAACCGACAGCGCCACTGGCTGACCGACTTTGCGCGTTTCATGGTCATCAAGATGGAACATGGCGGCATCGCCTGGACCGACTGGCCGGCTGAACTGCGCGACCGCGATGCGCAGGCGCTGGCCGATTTTGATGCCGCCTATGCCGACATGCTGAAAGCGGTCATGGTCGAACAGTATCGCGTGGCCATGCATTGGCAGGACATTCGTGCGGCCGCGGCTGCACGCGGCATTCAGCTGTTTGGCGACATGCCGATTTTTGTGGCGCACGACAGCGCCGACGTATGGGCGCAGCGCGATCTGTTCCTGCTGGACGAGAGCGGACACCAAAGCGTGGTGGCCGGCGTGCCGCCCGATTATTTTTCCGAAACCGGGCAGCGCTGGGGCAACCCGCACTACCACTGGGCTGCGATGCAGGCCGACAACTTTGCCTGGTGGCGGGCGCGTTTGCATGCGCACTTTGAATGTTTCGATCTGGTGCGCATCGATCACTTTCGCGGGCTGGCGGCAGCCTGGACGATTCCCGCCAACGAACCGACCGCCATTCATGGCGAGTGGGTCGAGGCACCCGGCGCCGCCTTGTTGCAGGCGATTGCCACCGAAATGGGCGACCTGCCCCTGGTGGCCGAGGACCTGGGCGTGATCACCCCCGATGTCACGGCGTTGCGCCACCAGTTCGGACTGCCCGGCATGGCGGTGATGCAGTTCGCGTTCGACCATCATGCGGACAATCCGCACAAGCCCGAAAACGTGCACCGGGACACCGTGTACTACACCGGCACGCACGACAACGACACCACGCTGGGATGGTGGCGTACGCTGCCTGAACACGCGCGCCACCAGGTCGTCCAGCAACTGGGCGTGTGGGAGGATGACGCCGCCGTCCTCGATGCCATGATCGCCACGGTACTGGACAGTCACGCCGCGCTGGCGATGCTGACGCTGCAGGATGTGTTGCGACTGGGCAGCGAAGCCCGCATGAACACGCCCGGCACCGCACAGGGAAACTGGGGCTGGCGTTTTGAATGGGATGCACTGACGCCCGAACTGGCATCCCGTTTACACCAACAATTACAGAAAGCCAATCGATGCGAGACACAGCCCCCCCTATGAAGGCGACACCGAACAAAGCCCCCCTCAGCGGAAAAGCTGGATCCGGCAAACCCGGGTTGCCTGTCGTCAACGAGCCCGTCATGCGCGTGCAGCGCGGGACCCATCACGATCCTTTCGAGGTGCTGGGCCTGCATGTACAGCCCGACGGCAGCACCCTGATCCGCACGTTCCTGCCCGCCGCCGAAGCGGTCGAAGTGGCCGGCGGACCCATGATGCGGGTGGCGGGAACCGATTGTTTCGAACGGCTGCTGCCGGCCGGCACCGTCGTTGATCCGCACCCAGTGCTGCGATGGCAGGACAAGCGGGGGAGCGACTGGCACAGCACCGTGTGTCCCTACAGTTTCGAGCCGCAACTGGGCGAGATGGATCTCTACCTGTTCGGGGAAGGCCGCCATTTCGAGGCCTGGAAAATCCTCGGCGCGCGGCTGAAAACCATCGACGGCGTGGCAGGTTGCCTGTTTGTCGTATGGGCGCCGGCGGTGCAGCGCGTCAGCGTGATCGGCGACTTCAACGAGTGGGATGGCCGCCGTCATCCCATGCGCTGCCGCGGGACCTCGGGCATGTGGGAACTGTTCATCCCCGGGATGGTGGCCGGCCAGGCCTACAAATACGAAATCCTCGGCAGCCATGGCCAGCTGGTGAAAAAGACCGACCCCTATGCGCGGCAGACCTTTTTGCGCCCCGAGACCACTAGCTGCGTGCCCGACGACACGGCACATGCCTGGCAAGACGGCAACTGGATCGCCGCGCGCGCGCACTTCGACTGGCAGCATCGCCCGATCAGCATCTACGAACTGCATGCCGGTTCCTGGCGTCGTCACGACAACGGCGGCTTCTACAGCTGGGACGAACTGGCCGCCGAACTGATTCCCTACGTGCTGGACCTGGGCTACACCCACATCCAGCTGCTGCCGGTGGCCGAGCATCCGCTGGATATGTCGTGGGGCTATCAGGTGCTGGGCTACTACGCACCGACCGCGCGCTTTGGTTCGCCGAACGATTTTCGCGCCTTTGTCGATGCCTGCCATCAGGCCGGCATCGGCGTGCTGCTCGACTGGGTGCCAGCGCATTTTCCGAAAGACGACTGGGGGCTGGCGCGCTTTACCGGCGAGGCCGTGTACGAACACGCCGATCCGCGCCGCGGCGAGCATCAGGACTGGGGCACGCTGATCTTCAACTACGGCCGCAACGAAGTACGCAATTTTCTGGTTGCCAACGCCCTCTACTGGCTGGATGAGTTTCACATCGACGGCCTGCGCGTCGATGCGGTGGCGTCGATGCTGTATCTCGACTATTCGCGCAAGCACGGCGAATGGCTGCCGAATCAGTACGGTGGGCGCGAGAACATCGAGGCCATCCATTTCCTGCGCGAAATGAACACCGAAGTACACGGTCGTTTTCCCGGCGTGCTCACCATCGCCGAGGAATCCACCGCCTGGCCGGCGGTGTCGCGGCCGGTCGAACTGGGCGGGCTGGGTTTTTCAATGAAATGGAACATGGGCTGGATGAACGACAGCCTCTCGTACATCGAGAAGGAGCCGGTCTATCGCAAGTATCAGCACAACCAGCTGACCTTCAGCCAGATGTATGCGTGGACCGAAAACTTCGTACTGCCGCTGTCGCACGACGAAGTGGTGCACATGAAGAAAAGCCTGCTCGACAAGATGCCGGGCGACACCTGGCAGCGCTTTGCCAACCTGCGTCTGTTCTATGCCTGGCATTACGCGCATCCCGGCAAGAAGTTGTTGTTCATGGGCAGCGAGTTCGGCCAGTGGAACGAGTGGAGCGAGGCCAAACAGCTCGACTGGGCGCTGCTCGAATTCCCTGCGCACGACAGCATTCGCACCCTGGTACGCGACCTCAACCATTTGTATCGCAACGAGGCGGCGCTGCATCAATACGACTTCGATCCGCGCGGCTTTCGCTGGATAGATTGCCACGATGCCGACCAGTCGGTGCTGAGCCTCGTGCGCCAGGGGCAGGATCCGTCCGCGCAGATGATCGCGCTGTTCAACTTCACGCCGGTGCCGCGGCGCGGCTATCGTATCGGCGTGCCATCGGGCAAAGCCTGGTGCGAAGTGCTGAATACCGATTCGATGTATTACGGCGGCAGCAATCTGGGCAATGGCCAGCCGCTGCATCCGCAGAACCTGCCGTGGATGGGTTTCGATCATTCTGTCGAAGTATCGCTGCCCCCGCTTGGCGCGATCTTTCTCAAACCGTGCAGCTGACTGGGCCGGGACGGTAAATTCGATGGGCAAAAAAATAATGAAACGCGGAGCACTAAAAATACTGTTTGTGGCCAGCGAAGCGTATCCGCTGGTGAAGACCGGTGGGCTGGGCGATGTGCTCTACAGCCTGCCACACGCCTTGCACGCGCTCGGGTCCGATATTCGTCTGGTGCTACCGGGCTATCGCACGCTGTTGCGCCAGCTTGATCAGATCCGAATTTTGGGCTGGGTGGATGTGCGCGGGGCGGATGGCATCGTCAGCGCACGCATACTTGAAACGAACCATCCTGATTTTGCTTTTCCGTTGTGGATCGTCGATTGCCCCGCGCTGTTCGACCGTGCCGGCAATCCCTATGTCAGTGCCGGCGGCCAGGACTGGCCGGACAACGCCGAGCGTTTCGCCGTGTTCGCCCGCGTCGCGGCACTGCTGGCACAGGATGCGCTGGATATCGGCTGGCAGCCCGAGGTGGTGCATGCACACGACTGGCAGACCGGTCTGGTATCGGCCTTTCTGGCCGACAAGCCGGTGCGCCCGAAAACCATATTCACCATCCACAACCTGGCCTATGGTGGCCATTTCACGCACACGGATTTCGTGCGCCTGCAGTTGCCCAGCCACTGGTGGTCGCCCGAGGGCGTCGAGTTTCACGGCGGCTTTTCGATGCTGAAAGCCGGCATCGTGTACGCCGATGCCGTGACGACCGTCAGCCCCACCTATGCGGCCGAGATATGTACCCCTGAATTCGGTTTCGGGCTCGATGGCCTGCTGAAGTCCAAACAGTCGAAGCTGCATGGCATCCTGAATGGCATCGATGTGTCGATCTGGGATCCGGCCACCGATGCGAACCTGGCCGCGCATTATTCGGCAGCCCGCATCCTTCCGGGCAAACGACGCAACAAGCAGGCCTTGCTCGAGCGCTTCCTGCCGCAGGCGGACGAGGCTGCGATCAATGCACCTCTGCTTGGCATGGTGGGCCGGTTGGTCGAACAGAAAGGCGTTGACTGGCTGCTGGCGGCCATGCCGGTTTTGCTCGCCGAAACCGATGCACGCTTTGTGCTGCTGGGCAGCGGTCAGGCGGCGTACGAACAGAAGCTGGTGCGCCTGGCCAAACAATATCCGGAGCGGGTGTTTGTCGAGATCGGTTATGACGAACCGCTGGCGCACCAGATCGAAGCGGGTGCGGATATTTTCCTGATGCCGTCGCGCTTCGAGCCGTGCGGACTGAACCAGATATACAGCCTGCGCTACGGCACACCGCCTATCGTCTTCAAGACGGGCGGCCTGGCAGATACCGTGGTCGATACAAACGAGGCCACGATGGCAAATTCCACGGCCAATGGTTTTGTGTTTGACACGCCCAATGTGATGGCTTTTCTGAACACCATTCATCGCGCACTCGAACTGTATCGACAGCCTGCCCTGTGGCGGCGCATTCAACAGGCCGGCATGAGACAGTCGTTTGACTGGGCGGAAAGCGCCGGCCACTACCTGACTCTTTATTCAACCCAAGACCAATGGAAGAAATAGCCATGCCTGCAAAGAAATCCAAAGCCACGCCTTGTTCCGCAAATTCTGCGCTGGAACCGTTGCCGGGTAGCTCCGATGCAGTCAGCCAGGATTTTGAACGCTATCAGCTCTATCACCTGGGGCGCCTGAAAGGCAGTCCGCCGGTTTATTCCTATCAGTCGCTGGCCTGGACCCTGCGTGACCGCATCATGTCGGACTGGATGAATAGCTATGCCCAACGCGACCAGCCGGGCAAGCGGCGCGGTTATTACCTGTCGCTCGAGTTCCTGATTGGACGCTCGCTATCCAACCATGTATTGAATCTGGGGCTGGACGAAGCCTCGCGTGAAGCCTTGCAGCGTTTCGGCCTGACCATGGAAGAGACCGTCGAGGAAGAACACGATGCCGGCTTGGGCAATGGCGGCCTGGGACGGCTGGCAGCGTGCTTCATGGACAGTTGCGCCACGCTGAACCTGCCGGTGATGGGATATGGCCTGCATTACGAGTACGGCATGTTTCGCCAGCGCATCGAAAACGGCTATCAGAAAGAAGACACCGATCATTGGTTGCGCGATGGCAACCCGTGGGAGGTCGAGCGGCCGGAGTTTTCCTGTCGGGTACCATTCGGTGGCCACACCGAGCATTTTCACGACAAGGAAGGATTTGCGCGCGTGCGCTGGGCCGATACCAACGACGTGTTGGCCATTCCCTTCGACATGCCGATATCCGGCTATCGCAACCATGCGGTGAATACGCTGCGGTTGTGGAAGGCCGCCGCAACCGACGAATTCGATCTGGACGAATTCAATGCCGGCAGCTACACCGAGGCGGTTCAGGCCAAGAACCACGCCGAGCACATCTCGATGGTGCTGTATCCCAATGACAGCAGCGAAAATGGCAAGGAATTGCGTTTGCGCCAGCAATACTTCCTGGCATCGGCCAGCATGCAGGATGCGATGCGGCAGTGGCGATCGGCCGGCAACAGCGACCTGAGCAAGTTTGCCGAGATCAACGTGTTTCAGATGAACGATACGCATCCCACCATTGCGGTGGCCGAACTGATGCGCTTGCTGCTCGATGAAGAACGGCTGGTGTGGGATGAAGCCTGGGCGATCACCACAAAGTGCATGGCCTACACCAACCACACCCTGCTGCCCGAAGCGCTGGAGCGCTGGTCGGTGCCGCTGTTCGAGCGTCTGCTGCCGCGTCTGCTGGAAATCATCTACGAGATCAACGCCCGCTTCCTGCGTGAGGTATCGCAAAAATGGCCGGGTGACATGGGACGCCAGCGTCGCATGTCGATCATTGAAGAGGGCCATGAGCGCCAGGTGCGCATGGCGTGGCTGGCCATCGTCGGCAGCTTCTCGGTCAACGGGTGCGCATGGCGTGGCTGGCCATCGTCGGCAGCTTCTCGGTCAACGGGGTGGCGGCGCTGCACTCGCGGCTGCTGAAGGAAGGCCTGTTCCGCGACTTCGTCGATCTGTGGCCGGACAAATTCAACAACAAGACCAATGGCGTCACGCCGCGACGCTGGGTGGCGCATGCCAACCCGGGCATGAGCGCGCTGGTCAGCAGCAAGATCGGCGAAGACTGGATCGCCGACCTGTCGCAACTGGACAAGCTCAAGCCGCTGGCCGCGCTTAAGAACAAGGCATTTCACACCAAGTGGCGCGCAGTGAAACGCGACAACAAGGCGCGCCTCGCCGAACTGGTCAAGGCTGAATGCGGTGTGGAATTCAATCCGGACGCACTGTTCGATGTGCAGGTGAAACGCATCCACGAATACAAGCGGCAGCTGCTCAACGTACTGCACGTGATCCACCTGTATAACCGCGTCAAGAATGGGCAGCTGGATGGCTGGGCCGACCGCTGCGTGCTGATCGGCGGCAAGGCCGCGCCGGGATAC
>CAJDTZ010000082.1_pt1 | contig 16292 bp, 16 predicted proteins | sample 7390551 | NCBI WGS metagenome assembly CAJDTZ01 (sample SAMEA7055662, study PRJEB34461) | soil metagenome | biome: terrestrial ecosystem; feature: Peninsula; material: soil | place: Antarctica | collected 2016 | reverse complement strand
GATGAATTTCTTCTTGACCAGGTCCTGCGCGCGCACCGTGCTCTGGTGGGCAAAGGTCAGGGCGGCCTGCGCGGCCGCGACGTCGGCATTGGCCTGGGCGCGGCTCTGGGCGACATTCAGTGCCGCGCGTTCGACGCCGTTGCGCAGCACGGCGATGACCTGGCCCTGTTTGACGCTGTCGCCGCGCTCGACCCGGATATCTTCGATCACGCCGGTAACCGAGGTGCCGATTTCGGCGGTTCGGGAAGGCTGAATCAGGCAGACCAGCGGGGCGGCGGCATGGGCGAGCGGCCCGATACCGGTCAGGGTGGCCAGCAGCAGGAATCGGGAAAGGGTATTTGAGAATGGGGTCATGAATCACGCTTCAATTCAGGTCAACAGGATGGGGATACTGGTGCTTCCCTGCCCCAGCAGATTGCCGAATTCGGGCGCAGCCAGCGGGCGACTGAACAGGTAGCCCTGGAACTGGTCGCAGCCATGCTGTTTCAGGAATTCCTTCTGGCCTTCGGTTTCAACGCCTTCAGCGGTGACGGTGAGGCCCAGGCCGCGCGCCATGCTGATGATCGATCCGACGATGGCCACATTGCCGCTATCGTCGGGCAGGTCGCAAACAAAGGCCTGGTCGATCTTGAGTTCGTCGAGCGGAAATTTCTTGAGATAGGACAGCGAAGAAAAGCCGGTGCCAAAGTCGTCCATCGACAAGCGCACGCCCAGATTCTTGATGGCGTGCAGCATGTCGATGTTGGCTTGCGCGTTGTCCATCAACAGGCTTTCCGTCAGTTCGATGATGAGATTGTTCGGATTCAGACCGGTGCTTTGCAGCACGGCCTGAATGGACTCGGGCATGTCGCCGCGGCGAAATTGCAAGCTTGATACATTGACCGAGACAGGCAGGGCGTGTCCGGCTCGCTGCCACTTCATGGCCTCGCGGCAGGCGGTGTGCAATACAAATTCGCCGAGCGGCAGGATCAGGCCGGTTTCTTCCGACAGCGGAATGAACTGTGCCGGGGAGATCTGTCCCAGTTCGGTGTGCGTCCAGCGTGCCAGCGCCTCGGCACCGATAATGCGGCCCGTTTTCAGGTCCACCTTGGGCTGGTAGTGCAGCGCTAGCTCCTTGCGTTCGATCGATTTGCGCAGCGCGGTTTCCATTTTGAGCCGTTCGAACGAGCGGGCATTGGTCTCGGCGGAGTGGAAGGAATAGGTGTTGCGACCGTGCCGCTTGGTTTGGGCCATGGCCAGGTCGACATTGGTCAGGAGTTCGGAAGCCTGGGCACCGTCTTGCGGGTAGACGGCAATGCCCACGCTGATGGTGACGAAAATTTCATTTCTGCCCAGCATCAATGGCAGTTTCATGGTTTCCAGCAAACGCCGCGCGATGATGGACGCATCCTCCACGCTGTTGAGTTCCGAAACGAGCACCATGAACTCGTCACCAGCGAGGCGGGACAGGCTGATGGCGTCCCGGCCATCATCGACCAGGCTGATGGTGTCGGTGTCGCGAAGCGTGGCGGCCAGGCGGCGGGAGACGGCCTTCAGGGCTTCGTCGCCCATTGCGTGGCCAAGCGAATCGTTTATCTGCTTGAACCGGTCCAGGCCAATTTGCAGCAACGCGCATTGTTTGTTGTGCCGCTGTGCCAGCTTCAAGGTCCAGGACAGGCGTTCAAGAAACATTTGCCGGTTGGGCAGGCCGGTCAGCATGTCCTGGAAGGCAAGTTGATCCTGATACGCCTTGAATGCCAATGCATTACGGACGCGCAGGTTCAGTTCACTGGGATCAACCGGCTTCGACAGAAAGTCGGTTGCGCCCAGTTCCAGTGCCTGAAGCTTGGTGTCGGAGTCGCCTGCTGCCGTCAGAATAATGACCGGCAGATAGCGAAATTGGGGATCAAGACGAATGTCCGCGAGCACTTCGAAGCCGGATTTGCCCGGCATCAGCAGATCGGTCAGCAGCACATCGGGACGATGCGTCTGCAGCAGATCCATTGCCTGGGTGGGATCGTCCGTGGTGATGAAGTGGGTGTAGCCGGCATCTTCCAGAAAGGCCTGCACCACGTCGAGCATGATCGGTTCGTCATCCACGATCATGACCTTGGCATTTTTCAGCGCATGAAGCAGGCTCAGCCGATCCGGCGACTCGACCATGTCGTTGGCGGCTGGATAGGATTTAAGGGCGGGTAAAGGGTTAGCAATCATGGTCTTGCTATGTAGATTGGGGCCTGGCTGTTATTTGCGGTGGCAAGGGTTGGGTTGGCATGCCAAGGCATTCTTCATGTGTCACAGGATATGCTTACGTATCGGCCATATTCGTCATTTCTTGAAGCGGGCCCGGCTCGCCGCACACCCGATCCGCCCGGAACCCTGGCAGACGCCCCGGGCAAGGCGGATTGCGGAAAAGGATGGGCCGCCCGTCTAGCAGTCATGACGGGTGACAGACTTGGTGCGCAACCCGCCGCCACTTAAACTGGCATATCAACAGCAGGTAGCCCGATGTCCTTATTGCAAGATCGATCCCGCCAGTTCCTGTGGCACCCCTGCACCCAGATGAAGCAGCTGGAAGCCGTTCCGCCGCTGGCGATTGCGCGCGGCGAGGGGGTCTGGCTCATCGATCCCGACGGCCGCCGCTATCTGGACGCGGTGTCGAGCTGGTGGGTCAACCTGTTCGGCCATTGCAACCCGCGTATCAACGCCGCCATCATCGACCAGCTCGGCCGCATTGAGCATGTGATGCTGGCCGGTGCCACCCATGCCCCGGTGGTGGAACTGTCCGAGCGCCTGGCCGGGCTGACCGGGCTGGGCCATGCGTTTTACGGTTCGGATGGCGCATCGGCCACTGAAATCGCGCTGAAAATGAGTGCTCACTACTGGCGCAACGCCGGCCAGACGGCGAAGAACGCATTCATCAGCCTGAAAAACGGCTATCACGGCGAAACCGTCGGCGCGCTGTCGGTCACCGACATCCCGCTGTTCAAGCGCACCTATGAGCCGCTGCTGCGGCATTCGGTGCACCTGCCCACGCCCGATGCACGGCTGGCCGCGCCGGGCGAGTCGGCCGAGGCGTATGCGCTGCGCTGCGCCGGCGCGCTGGAAGCCCATCTGGCCGAACACGCCGCCACCACCGCGGCCTTCATCATCGAGCCGCTGGTGCAGGGCGCCGCCGGCATGGCGATGTATCACCCGGCCTACCTGACCCGGGCGCGCGAGCTGTGCGATCGATACGGCGTACACCTGATAGCCGATGAAATTGCGGTCGGGTTTGGCCGTACCGGGACGCTGTTCGCCTGCTCGCAGGCGGCGATCCGGCCCGACTTCATCTGCCTGTCCAAGGGTATTACCGGCGGCTACCTGCCGCTGTCAGCGGTGCTGACGACCGATGCGGTTTATGCGGCCTTTTATGGCGACGACACCGCCCGAGGCTTTCTGCATTCGCATTCCTATACCGGCAACCCACTCGCCTGCCGGGCGGCGCTGGCGGTGCTGGATATCTTTGAGCACGACCAGGTTATTGCCGCCAACCGCATCAAGGCTGTCGAATTTACAAAGGCCTTTCAGGAAGTGTCCGCTCACTCACGGGTGTCGAATTTCCGCACCTGCGGCATGATCTGGGCGTTTGACGTGGCGGACGCCGCGCCGGATTTCGCCACCCGTTTTCATCAGGCCGCGCTGGCCGAGGGGGTGTTCATCCGGCCGATCGGCCACACGGTGTATGTGATGCCGCCGTACGTGGTCGAGACCGATGAGATGACGATGCTGAGTGCGTGTGTTCAGCGAATTCTGGACGCACCCCTTACGGCGTAAGTGTCCCCGTTGTCACGGCAGGCAACAAGCGAACCGGTATCAGCCAGCAGTTTTCGGGTCGGCTAACGACATCGCCAGCCAGGCACTGACGCCGCCGCCTACGTGCGGCTTGATGGCAACCGTCCAGCCTTGTGTCTCGGCCAGCTGGCGGGCGATGGCCAGCCCCAGACCGCTGCCACCGGTGCCGCGGTTACGCGAGGGATCCAGGCGGAAAAAGGGCCGGAACACCGCTTCGCGCTGATCGGCCGGAATGCCCGGACCGCGGTCGCGCACTCCAATCAGAAGGGCGTTGCCACATCGCCGCCGCACCAGTTGCAGGGGCCCCGGGCCGGCGTAACGCAGGGCGTTGTTGACGAGGTTGCCGACAATCCGCCTGAGCGCGAGCGGGGCGATGTCCGCCTGGCACGGCATGCCGTCGGCGCGCAGGCGGGTCTGGCCGGGCGCTTGCGCTTCGGCTGCATCGAGCAGTTCGCTCAGCAGGGCGTCGATATCGGTCGGGGCTGCGGGCTCGCGCTCCTGCGAGCGGGCCAGTTCCAGCTGGGCGCCGATCAGCGTTTCCATTTCGGCGACATCGCGCTCCATGCGGCTGAGCAGGGGCGAGGTGCGTTCTTCGGCGAGCATGCCCAGCGCCATTTTCATGCGGGCAAGCGGGGTTCTCAGGTCGTGCGAGACGCCGGCCAGCAGCGTGCTCTGGTTCTCGCGCCGCGCTGCGAGCTGGGCGGCCGTCTGGTTGAATATCCGCTCCAGTTCGGCCAGTTCGTGCTCGCCCGACTCCGGCAGCCGGGGTGGGCGCTCGCCGCTGCCGATCTGGTGCGCGGCCTGGGCCAGCCGGGCCACCGGTGCGGTGATGCGGCGGGCGAGCAGCCAGGCGGTGATCAGCGTGACCAGCAGGCCCGCTGCAACGCTCCAGGCCACGGCATACGAGGGACGCGGCGCGACCAGGGCCTTGGCGAAGCTGAAGCGCAACACGTGGTGGGCCATGGGAATGTCCGCATGAAAGCGGCCATCGGTCGATTCGGTGACGCGCAGGGCCGCGTCGGCATCGAGGCGGGCCGTGAGTGCATCGCGCAGAAAGTTGATGTAGGGATGATGGCCCACATCATCGCCCAGGGGCGTGTCGACATCGCGCAGAATCGCGCAGAAAGTTGATGTAGGGATGATGGCCCACATCATCGCCCAGGGGCGTGTCGACATCGCGCAGATCCATGCCGTGGCTGCGTTTCAGTTCCGCTTCGAAAGCGGGGCGCGTGGCGGCGGGCAGTTCCACCCAGGTCTGCGCCGACAGCACCAGCAAGGCGGCCAGATCGTCGGCCGAGCGTTGCGCGAGCGGCAGCATGATGTTGAAAAACATGGCCGCGCCCGTTGCGATCTGGAATACCAGCAAGGCGATCGCAACGGTCAGCGCGGTGCGGCGAAACAGCGAACTGCGCGCTTTGACCACTGACGGATGCGCGGCGACCGGTTTCACGCCGCCCCCAGATGGTGCGCAGGTAGATGGGCGCTTCGGGATTGGGTTCGATCTTGCGGCGCAGGCGGGTGACCCGCACATCGACGCTGCGGTCGAAGGGCGAGCGTTCGTAGCCCTTGACCAGCGTGATGAGGTGGTCGCGCGTCAGCACCTGATTGGGATGTTCGAGAAAAATGCGCAGCAGCGTGAACTCGCCCGACGTCAGCGGCACTTCGGTGCCGTCACGCGTCAGCACATGGGTGGCGACATCGAGCTGGAACGGGCCAAAAACCCGCGCATCGCTTTCCTTCGGCGCAGGTGTATTGCTGCTATTTCCGCGCCGCAATACCGCGCGCACGCGCGCAAGCAGTTCGCGCGGGCCGAAAGGCTTGGCCAGATAGTCGTCCGCACCCACTTCCAGTCCCACCACCCGATCCACCTCTTCCCCGCGCGCCGAGATGATGATGACCGGCGGCCCGCCCTCGGTGCGCAACCACTTGAGCAGGCTCAGGCCGTCTTCCCCCGGCAGCATCAGGTCGAGCACCACCAGATCGGCACCCTGGCGCGCCATGCTGGCGCGGAACGCGGCGCCGTCCCCCACGCCTTCCACCTGATAGCCGCTGTTCGCGAGATACGTAGTAACCAGTTCGCGCAATTCCGTGTCGTCATCGACGACCACGATACGTTGCGTTGCAACTTCGTTCATAGCGCTTGACTCCGCCCCGCCTGGAGTGCGGGGCCACGGTCGTTATCTTAACGGCTGCCGGGCCTGACGGACGGCAGCGAAACAACCTGTAACACCCTGTAGCGGTTGGGAAAGAACCTGGAAACGCCTGCCCGGGATACTGCGTCCACTGCCAGAGGGATCGAACCACGGGCAGGTTGAATATTCATCCACTAGCAACGTAAAGGAACCAACATCATGACTCAATCGAAACTCGCCGTGACCGTTTTTACCGCCCTGCTTGCCCTGGGGGCAACGCTGGATGCCCAGGCCAAAGGCCAGGGCGGCGGCATGGGTGGTGGCATGGGTAGCATGGGCAGCAGCATGGGAGGTGGTAATGGCCAAATGTCGGGCCAAGGCGCAAGCCAGCAACGCAATACCGAGCGCACCATGGAAACGACCCGCGAGCGCACCCGGACGCGTGACATGTCGCAGAGCGGCGCGACGGACATGCAGCAGGACATGACGCAACGTCGTGAGATGACGCAGGAACAGCGCCAGACGCAACAGAGGGTTCCCGCCGCAGGCGCCACGACGACCACGCCTTAAGGCGGCCGTTGCAGCCGGCAGGCGGGTTTGCCCGCCTGCCGGCCAACGGCAACTGAAACAACCTGTAACAGATTCGTAAATATCAGGAAGCATCTGCAGCGGATACTTGCTTCCAAGCACAGGAGTCGACACGCCATGCCTCGCATCGCCAGACACTTATTACTGCTGACTGCGTCCGTGATGGTGACGGCGGCACAGGCAGACCTTTCCGACCCGCCCCAGCACGGGGTGGGTTCGGTCGTGTTCACGCCTGCCGCGCGGCCGCCATTGGCCAATCTGGCACCGCGGCCGAGCGACGCCCCTGACGCGCGCGACAGCCGCCGTTACGGCATTGGCTATGACGCCCGGCATGGCGTGGATGACGATGGCGCGCGGCAACGCAACCGTCGCATGGACGGCGTCGAGTCGTTCCCGTCATATCCGTCAGGTGGCGGCGCAGGCGCAAGCACCGGCGCTGGCGCTGGCGCTGGCGCTGGCAACGGTGCGGGCGCAGGACGAGGCGGTCGCGGACGCTAAATCATCAGGGGGCACGTCGCCCCCTTTTTCTTGTTTGAGTTTGAGGGAGTGACCCATGTTCGACAAAACAGTTTCTGCATTAATGCTCGCCCTGGCTGTGGTCGTCAGCACGCCGCTGCATGCCGGCAATGGCCCGGGCGCCAGCCGAACTGTGCCATCGAGTCTTTCCGCGGTGGAAGCCGCCGATCTGGTCTTCATGCGCGAGGAAGAGAAACTGGCACGCGATGTCTATCTGTCGCTCCACGAAACCTGGGGACTGCCGGTATTCAGCAACATCGCCACCGCCGAGCAAAGCCACATGGATGCGGTGCTCAAGCTGTTGCGCACCTACAAGCTGGTCGACCCGGCTGCCGCCACGCCGGCGGGCACCTTCTCCGATGCTTCGTTGCAGTCGTTGTATAACGAGTTGATCGACAAGGGCGTGCTCAGCATGCGCGATGCCCTGCAAGTCGGCGGTATCATCGAAGAAACCGACATGCGCGACCTGGTGGGCGCGATCGACCGCAGCCAGCAGGCGGACATCGACGCCACCTACGTTAATCTGTTGTGCGGCTCGCGCAATCACCTGCGCGCCTTCGCCAGCAAGCTGCAGGCCTTGACCGGCCAGCCGTATGCCGCGCAAGTCATCACCCAGGATGAGGTGAATGCCATTCTGGGCAGTCCACAGGAGCAATGTGGCCGGCGGCGCTGACACTTGAACAGGGTTAGCGTGCGCACCGGGCACGTCATGCGCGTGTAACGGTCTATGGTTGAATGGCCACGTCTGCTCAAGGGGTTGCAGCGACGCGGTGACTTGTCTGACAGCCCCGTTTGTCAAGGAGTGTGAAAATGGTGAAAAAAACCTTGCTGGTTTCGGCGATGGCGAGTGGCTTGCTGTTCATGGTGAGCCCGGGTTTTGCCGCTGAAGCCGCCACGCAAAATCAGGCGCAACAGCAGGAGCAGATTTACGGCAATCAGTTGATGACCGTGCAGGAACGCACCGAATACCGGGCCAAAATGCGCGCCGCGAAGACCGTGGAAGCCCGTGAACAGATTCGGGCCGAACATCACCAGGCCATGCAGGTGCGCGCCAGGGATAAGGGCATGACCCTGCCGGACGAGCCCCCGGCACGTGGCATGGGGGCTGGCCCCGGTTCGGGCGGCGGCATGCGGTCTGGCGGCGGAATGGGGTCCGGCGGCGGTCGCTAGTCGATGCCTGGCGCTGGATTGGCTGGCCTGGAGGGCGCCGCCATGGCGACGCCCTCCAGTTTGCCGGTAGCAGCCAAGGCCTGGACAAGGCGCGCAGTCAGGAAGCAAGCCCGTCATTTTTACAAGGTAAATACACCATGAAGCGATTGATACAGTGGGTCGGCGGCGCATTGCTGGCGTTGACGTTAACCGGCGTCATGGCCGCGGAGAGCCATCACGCGCACGCTGTCGCCGCCGAGGACGCTCGCACGGTGCTGGAACTGACCCCGGCCGAGCGCGTCATGATCCTGGACGAGATGCGCCAGTTCCTCGATGGCGTGCAGAAAATGACGGGCGCACTTGGCAAGCAGGACATGCAGGCCACGGCTGACGCCGCGCGCAATATGGGGCGAAAAATGGTGCACGAGGTGCCGCCGGCACTGCGTGCCAAACTGCCTGAGGAATTCCGGAAACTGGGATTCGCGGTGCATGGCGACTTCGACCAGATCGCGATGGATGCCGAGAGCCTGAAAGACGTGAGCTATAGCCTGAACCAGCTGTCCGCCACGCTGCAGCAATGTGTCAGTTGCCACGCTACGTACCAGATCCGCTCGCCCCTGCTTTACGATAAGCACTGATCCGTCGCCGCCATGCTTTCCCGCAAACGCTTGCCATTTCCGTCAGCTGTCAGCCCCTTGGGCTGGCTGGCTGTCGTGCAGGGTGCAGACCTTGAAACGCAAGTGTTTTCGGCTCGCCAGGCCTGACCCGACATGATTCAGCGCCGCGCCACGTCTTTGTTGCTCTGGTTCTTTGTCGTCCTGCAGGTGATGACGCCATTTATTCACGCCCATGCGGACGGGATGCAGTTCTGCCACACGGGTTTTCTCCACGTGTACGAGGATCTGGTTGTCGAAGTGGCCAGCCCGCTGCGTGTTGGCGATCAACATGGCATGGAGATCGTGGTGGAACAGGGCAGGCCCTACAGGATCGCCGCCCCAGCCCCGACCAACGATGTTCGATCGGCGCCGGTCCGGTGGCCGTCGTGTGCGGACGCCGCCGTGCTGCCCGGAGCGGGCCTGCCGGCGCCACCCGGGCTGCCGTGTGTTGCGCCTGCTTACGTCCACCCGCTCGCCCTGGCTCCGCCCCTCGCCTGATCGTCCATTGCGGCACGTTGCCTGAGCACGTGCCCGCCTGTTGTTTTATCGATTCTGGAGATATGGCATGACCCCTGTTATTTTGACTATTCGTATTCTTGTATTGGCGCTGGTTGGCGCTGTCCCTGCGCTGGCGGCTGATGTGTTGCCCCTGACCCCGCAGCAACAGAAAAATCTTGGCATCGCCACGGTGGCGGCCGCTTCGCAAAACGCCAGCCCGGCGCTTGCCTATACGGCCCGGGTCACCCTGCCGCCTGCGAGCGTGCGGGTGGCGGCTGCGGCGGGCGAGGGGCTGGTTACCCAGCTGCACGTGCAGCCCGGCGACACGGTCAAGCGCGGTGCGTCGCTGATCACCCTGTCCATGCCGGGTCTGGTCGACGCGCAAAACGCGTTGACGCAGGCGCGACTGCGCGCGCAACTGGCCGCCGCCAATGCCGCGCGCGATGCCAAATTGTTTGGTGAAGGGCTGATTGCCGAATCACGGCTGCGCGCAACGCAGTCCGAAGCGCAGTCTGCGCGCGCCAGTCAACGCGCCGCACAAGCCATGCTGTCGCTGATGGGGGCGGGCAAGGTGTCGGGCAGCCTGTTGACCCTGACTGCGCCGATCGCCGGGGTGGTGACCGAAAGTGCTGCCGAGCCGGGCCAGCGGGTGGATGCCGGGATGGCGCTGGTGAAAGTGGCCGACTTGTCGAAACTCGCACTGGAAATACCGCTGAGTTCCACCCAGTCGCAGCAGGTGAAAGTGGGCCAGCAGGTGAAGGTGGTGGGCAGCGAAGCCAGCGGCCGCATCACGGCGCTGTTGCCGCAACTGAATGCTGCGCAGAATGTGCTGGCGCGCGCCAGTCTGGCCGATCCGCAAAAACTGCTGCGCCCTGGCCAGTCGGTGCAGGTCGCCCTCTCCGGTGCGCAGTCGGCGCAGGGCTTGACCGTGCCCGCCGCCGCGCTGGTGTGGCAATCGAGCGCCGCGTATGTGTTCGTCGAAACCGCACAGGGCTTTGTGCCGACGCCGGTCAAGCTGGTTCGACAGAATGCCAGCCAGGCGGAAGTCACCGGGCTGGCTGCCGGCAGCCGCGTGGCGATCAAGGGCGTGGCCGCGCTCAAAGCGCAGTGGCTGGGAGAGTAAGTGATGCTCAATACGTTGATCGAATTCGCGCTGGCGCGCCGCTGGCTCATGCTGGCGGCTGCGCTGGTGCTCGCCGGGCTGGGCGTGCGCGCGTACCAGCAGATTCCCATCGATGCCTTTCCCGATGTCTCGACCACCCAGGTCAAGCTGATCCTGAAAGCGCCGGGCATGACGCCGAGCGAGGTGGAAGCGCGCATCACCCAGCCGGTTGAAACCGAATTGCTGGGCATTCCGAACCAGGTCATTTTGCGCAGCCTGTCGAAAAATGCGCTGGTCGACATCACCGTAGACTTCAAGGACGGCACCGACCTTTACTGGGCGCGGCAGCAGGTGGCCGAACGCTTTGCCAATGTGAAGGGCGACCTGCCGGGCAATGTGTCGGGCGGGCTGGCGCCGATTTCGACGCCGCTGTCCGAACTGTTCATGTTCACGCTCGAGGGACCGCTGTCGCTGGCCGAGAAACGCACCCTGCTCGACTGGACGATCCGGCCGCAATTGCGCGCCATTCCCGGTGTGGCCGACGTCAACTCGCTGGGCGGCCGGGTGGTCACGTTTGCCGTGATCCCCGACCCGGTCGCGCTGGCCGCGCGCGGCGTCTCGCTCGCCGAATTGCGCATGGCGCTGGAAAGCAACACTCGCAACGACGGCGCCGGACGCGTCAACGAAGGCGAGGAAACCTGGGTGGTGCGCGTCAATGGCGGCGTGAATTCGCTGGAAGACCTGCAGCACATCGGCGTCAAGTCGGTGGCGGGTGCGGTGGTCACCGTGGGCGATGTCGCGCGCGTGGAGCTGGGCGAGATGACCCGTTACGGCGCCGTGACTCAGGACGGTAAAGGCGAAGCGGTGGAAGGCCTGGTGATCGGGCTGAAAGGCGTCAACGCGGGCGAGCTGATCAAGAACGTCAAAACGAAAATTGCCGAGATTCAGGCCACTCTGCCCAAAGGCGTGACGATCTCGACGTTTTACGATCGTGCGCAGCTGGTCGACCGTGCGGTCGGTACCGTGAGCACGGCCTTGCTTGAAGCGGCGGTGCTGGTGGTGATCCTGCTGATCCTGTTTCTGGGCAACCTGCGTGCCGCAATCGTGGTGGCGCTGATTCTGCCGTTGTCGGTGCTGGCCACGTTCGTGTTGATGCGCCAGTTCGGTTTGTCGGCCAACCTGATGAGCCTGGGCGGGCTGGCGATTGCGATCGGCTTGCTGGTCGATGCCGCCGTGGTGGTGGTGGAGAACGTCGTCGCGCACCTGGCGCACGATCCGGAAAACACCAAGGAAACGCCGTTGCAACGCGTGCTGTGGGCAACCCAGGAAGTCGCCAGCCCGGTGACCTCCGGCATCGCCATCATCGCCATCGTGTTTCTGCCGCTGCTGACGCTGGAAGGGCTGGAGGGCAAGCTGTTCAGCCCGGTCGCGCTGACCATCGTGTTCGCGCTGGCGGCGTCTCTGTTGCTGGCGTTCACCGTGATTCCGGTGCTGGCGTCGTTTCTGCTCAAGCAGGGGGCGCATGAAGATCCGTGGCTGTTGCGCACCTTGCAGGGCTACTACACGCGCATGCTCGATGGCGCGCTGGCGCGTCCCAAATGGGTGTACGCCAGTGCCGGCGTGCTGATGCTGGCCGCGATGGGGGTGTATCCGCTGATCGGCAAAACCTTCATGCCGACGATGGACGAGGGCGACATTCTGGTGCAACTGGAAAAATTGCCGTCCATCAACCTGGAGGAGTCGATCGCGCAGGATCTGCGGGTGCAGCAGGCGCTGTTGAAAAACGTGCCGGAAATACGCCGCATCGTTGCGCGCGCCGGTGCCGACGAACTCGGACTCGATCCGATGAGCCTCAACGACACCGATTCGTTTCTGGTGTTGAAGCCGATGGCGGAATGGCGGCGTCCCGACAAGGAATGGCTGACCGACCAGATCCGCATCGTGGTCGATGGCTTCCCCGGCATCGCCTACAACTTCACCCAGCCGATTGACATGCGGGTATCGGAAATGCTCACCGGTTCGCGCGGCGACGTGGCGATCAAGATTTTCGGCCCCGATCTGGACACGCTCAACCAGCTGGCCGGCAAAATCTTCAGCGTGGTCAAGCAGGTCCCTGGCGCGTCCGATGTCTATACGCAGCAGAATGCGGGCGTGCAGTACCTGCAGGCGGAAATTGATCGCAATGCAGCGGCCCGCTTCGGGCTGTCTGCCGACGACATCGGCATGCTGCTGAGAACGCAGCTCGAAGGGGAAATCATCGGCACCATTCAGCAGCAGGGGCGGCGTATCCCGCTGCAACTGCGCGGGCCCGTCGGCATGCGTGAATCGCCGGACGCGCTGCAGGCGATTCGCCTGACCCTGGCAGACGGCCGCGAAATCAGCCTTGATCAGGTGGCGACGTTGCAGCGCACCACCGGCCCGGTGGCGGTCAAGCGCGAAAACGCCGCCCGTTTCACCGTCGTGCAAAGCAATGTATCGGGGCGTGACCTGGTCAATTTTGTCACCGACGCGCAGGCGGCCGTGGCCAGCCAGGTCAAGCTGCCGCCCGGTTACAGCATCACCTGGGGCGGCCAGTTCGAAAACCAGCAGCGCGCCGCGCAGCGCCTGATGATTGTGGTGCCGGTGGCGCTGCTGCTGATCGGCTTTTTGCTCTACGTCACCTTTGGCGATGTGAAACAAGCCGTGCTGGTGATGATGAACGTGCCATTGGCGCTGATCGGAGGCATCTTTGCGCTGTGGGCGTCGGGTGAATACCTGTCGGTGCCCGCTTCGGTCGGCTTCATCGCATTGCTGGGCATTGCCGTGCTGAACGGCGTGGTGCTGGTCAGCCATTTCAACCAGCTGCGTGCGCAAGGCCTGCGCGGCAACGCCGTGGTACGCGACGGTGCGTTGCGCCGCCTGCGTCCGGTGCTGATGACCGCCAGCATCGCGGCATTCGGCCTGGTGCCGCTGCTGTTCGCTACCGGTCCCGGCTCCGAAATCCAGCGGCCGCTCGCTATCGTCGTCATCGGCGGACTGGTCAGCGCCACCCTGCTGACGCTGGTCATGCTGCCGCTGCTGTATCGCCAATTCATTCTGAAAGGAGCGCGCGCATGAATGCCGTGCACAAACTGACGCTTGCACTGACGCTGGCGTTTTCCGTCCCGGTGCAGGCGGATTATTTGCCTGATCCTGCAGCGGCCGAAGCCGCCCTGTGGGCGTCGCCGATGGTGGCGCAGGCGCGCGGCGATTTGGCTGCGCAGGGACTGCGCGGGCAGAGCCTGCAACATGGGCGCGAAGAGCCGCAGCCGACCGCAAGCTGGCCGGCGCGTTGACCGCGTATGCCGAAGCCAGTCTGGGCGAAGCGCTGCACGAAAGCGGACGCGAACTGCTCGCGCTGTGGTTCGACTGGTTGAATGAAGCCAGTCAGGTGCGTGCGTGGCAGGCACACATCGCGGTGGCCGAACAGCAGCTCGCCACCGTGAACGCACGCATCAAACTGGGTGAAGCCCCCCGCGCCGACCGCGTCAGCAGCGATGCCGCGCTGGCGCAGGTGCGGCTGCAGCAGCAGCAGGCGGCCACGCGCGAACAGCGTGCCCGCAATCGCCTCATGGCACAGTTTCCCGGTTTGCCGGTCACGGCGGACGACGTCTTGCCATCACCTGCACAGCCGGGCGGCACGGCGGACGATTATGTGGCCACGGTGCTGGAACACAACCACGAGCTGTTCCGCGCGCAGCGCCAGGCCGAAGTGCGTCAGGCCGAAGCACGGCAACTGGCCCAGCACCGCGGTGTGGCGCCCAGTGTCGGCGTGTTCTACAAGAACGAAGCCGGCGGCGACGAGCACGTGTTGGGCGTGGGGGTGGGCCTGACCCTGCCGGGCGCGGCGCGGCGTACCGACCAGCTGGCCGCCGAGCAACTCGCCACCACCGCGCAGGACGCGGCCGTTCGCCTCGAGCAGCGCCTGCGCCAGGAAGCGCGCGCGGATTTTGAGGCCGCACGTGCGCAGGCGGACAGCTGGCAGCAGGCCGACCGCGCGGCGCAGGCGTTGGCAGAAGCGGCGCGCCTGGCCGCGCTGGCATACAGTCTGGGCGAGGGCAGCCTGGATCAGGTGCTGATCAATCGCCGGCTGGCGCTGGAGGGGCAGATGACGAGGCAGCAAGCGCAGTTGCACGCACTCTCGTCGCTGGCGCGTCTGAAACTGGATGCGCATGCCCTGTGGCCGCTAGATATCGACGCGGACAGCGCGCATGCGCATCCCTGATGCCGATGCGTAGCCGGCCATGCCAGAAAACCGACGACAAATTGGGTAAGCTGTCGTCGGCGTCGCCACTTGGCATGCCCTTGTTACCCTGACAACCACGCTGCCCATCTGCCATGAAAATCAGTAAACGCACGCTCACCTTGACGGCCGGCATCCTCGTCTTTCTCGTCGCCTTTGTCTGGCTGTTTGCCACGCGCGGACCGCTGGCGCCGGTGGGGGTGGAAATGGCCGCGGTCGCACGCGCCGATCTGGATCCCGGCGTGTTCGGCATCGGCACGGTGGCGGCGCGACACGATTACGCGGTCGGCCCGATTCAGGCCGGGCGGGTGTTGCGGGTGTGGGTGGATCAGGGAGACATGGTCAAGGCGGGGCAGCTGCTGGCGGAAATCGACCCGGTCGACCTGCGTCAGCGCGCCGCGGCAGCGGCCAGTGCGACCGCACGCGCGCGGCAGAGCGCGCAGGCTGCGCAGGCACAGGTAGCCGAGGCCGACAGCCGGGCCAAGCTGGCGCAGGCCAACAGTGCGCGTTATCTGGCGCTGTACCAGCAGAACTTCGTCGCCCGGGAAATGCTCGACAGCCGCCGCCATGAAGCGGCCGCCGCCGAAGCGGGGCTGGCTGCGGCGCGTGCCGGTGCCGCCGGCGCACAGCGCGACATCAGCCGGACCGAATCGGAATGGCAGGGCATCAATCAGTTGCAAAGCAGCCTCAAGCTGGTGAGCCCGATCGATGGGGTGGTGACGGCCCGCGAAGCCAGGGGCTGCAGGTGGGGCAGGCTGCAGACATCGTGCTGCGTTCCGCACCGGGCGCGACCCTGCCGGGGAACGTGGCCCGGATCGACCTGCAAAGCGATGCGGTGACCGAGGAGCGGATTGTCAACGTGGCGTTCGACACGGAGCCGGCCCGGCTGTATCTGGGCGAGCTGGCGGAGGTCACGCTGCATCAGCCGGGTGCGCGCAATGTGCTGACGGTGCCGCGCGCCGCGCTTGCCACCCGCAACGGCCAGACCGGCGTATGGCAGGCGGATGCGGGCCGTGCCCGCTTCCGTCCGGTGCAGGTTGGCGTACAAACCGCCGCGCGCACGCAGATCGTGTCCGGGCTCGCCGAGGGCGACCGCGTCATCGTCTACAGCGCGAAACTGCTCGACCAGGACGTGCGGGTGCGCGAGCAGAAACTGACGCAACCGTGACCGCGCCGACGTGACCATGAACGGGTTCGCTCATGATTAACCTGGCCAGGCGCGATGTGATGCATCACCTGAAAAGCTATCTGCTGACCGGGCTGGGACTGGGCCTGTTGATCGGGGTGACGCTGACCATGGCCGGCGTGTATCGCGGCATGGTCGACGATGCCAAGGTGTTGCTGAACGCGGTTGACGCCGACATCTGGGTGGTGCAGCAGGATACGCTGGGCCCGTTCGCCGAACCGTCGAGTGTGCCGGATGACCTGTACCGGGCGTTGCTGGGACTGGATGGCGTGACGCAGGCCGGCAATGTGTCCTTTCTCACCATGCAGGTGTCGAGCCAGGGCGAGTCGCGGCGCGTCATGGTCGCCGGCTTCGAGCCGGGGAAGCCGGGTGGGCCGGCGTTCCTGATTGC